>JAESFN010000003.1_pt1:0-72500 | contig 2039501 bp, 1892 predicted proteins | sample 9269411 | NCBI WGS metagenome assembly JAESFN01 (sample SAMN14505399, study PRJNA617100) | algae metagenome | isolation source: Iphinoe sp. HA4291-MV1 and co-occurring heterotrophs from trail next to... | place: USA: Maunawili Falls, Hawaii | collected 2009-07-25 | reverse complement strand
CCCCACTGTCTCCAGCATCGGCTCAGTGAAATTGAATTCCCCGTGAAGATGCGGGGTAATTGCGGTCAGACGGAAAGACCCCGTGCACCTTTACTATAGCTTTACACTGGCATTCGTGCTGGCATGTGTAGCATAGGTGGTAGGCTTTGAAGCGGAGGCGCTAGCTTTCGTGGAGCCGAAATGTGAAATACCACCCTTGTTGACATGGATGTCTAACCGCGGTCCCTTATCGGGATCCGGGACAGTGTATGGTGGGTAGTTTGACTGGGGCGGTCGCCTCCCAAAGAGTAACGGAGGCGCGCGATGGTAAGCTCAAGCTGGTCGGAAATCAGCTGTCGAGTGCAATGGCATAAGCTTGCCTGACTGCGAGACTGACAAGTCGAGCAGAGTCGAAAGACGGTCATAGTGATCCGGTGGCCCCACGTGAGGAGGGCCATCGCTCAACGGATAAAAGGTACGCCGGGGATAACAGGCTGATGATTCCCAAGAGTCCATATCGACGGAATCGTTTGGCACCTCGATGTCGGCTCATCACATCCTGGGGCTGGAGCAGGTCCCAAGGGTTCGGCTGTTCGCCGATTAAAGTGGTACGTGAGCTGGGTTCAAAACGTCGTGAGACAGTTTGGTCCCTATCTGCCGTGATTGTAGGAGAATTGAGAGGATTTGTCCTTAGTACGAGAGGACCGGGATGAACGCACCTCCGGTGGACCTGTTATCGCGCCAGCGGTACAGCAGGGTAGCTATGTGCGGACGGAATAACCGCTGAAGGCATCTAAGCGGGAAATCCACCTCAAAACCATTTCTCCCTTGAGAACCGTGGAAGACGACCACGTTGATAGGCCAGGTGTGGAAGCGCTGTAAGGCGTGAAGCTTACTGGTACTAATCGTTCGAACGGCTTGATCGTTCTCATTTTCAATACCCATCGGGTATTGCGCAAAATCTAGTTGATTGTCTGTCTTTCGCCGGCCTGGTGGCTATGGCGAGGTGTCTGAACCCGATCCCATCCCGAACTCGGTCGTTAAACGCCTCAGCGCCAATGGTACTTCGTCTTAAGACGCGGAAGAGTAGGTCGCTGCCAGGCCTGCAAAAGACAGACGCAAATGTGCAAACAACTTCTTCATCGATCTCTCTAAAACCCGCCGCGCGAGCAATCGCCGGCGGGTTTTTGCTTTGATGCGAAGAGTTGGAGCCTGGCCATTATACGCAGTTACAAAGTCAAATGCGGTCAAGCAAACGGACATGTTCTGTTGGAAAAGGGAAGCTGAACCACAGGAGTGTCCATGCCGCTTTTGGATAGGCTGATCTGGCAAATTGAAACAAATCTGGACTCAGAACTGTCCCTTCCATCCTTGTCGGAACGTTGCGCGGTCAACATCCACCATATGTGTCGGGCGTTTCAGCTCGCCACCGGAATGTCGATCATGTCCTACGTGCGGGCGCGCCGGCTTTCCAACGCAGCCCGCGTGATCGTATCGAGTAATGCCAACATTATCACGGTTGCGTTGGCGGCAGGCTACGGTTCACATGAGGCTTTCACACGCGCCTTCGCAAGCTATTTCGGCACTTCACCAAGCAGCTTGCGCGATGGACGCATCGCTCTGAACCTAGAATTCATGGAGCCGTTTGAGATGAACAAAGAAATGATCGTTCCGGTCCGCCCGCCCCAGAAACGCGAACGTGCCCCCTTCCGTGTCGTCGGCCTCGGCATCGACTGCTCGTTCTCGAAAACAGGAGCCATTCCGGCGCTTTGGCAATCTTTTTTTGCACGTGAAAGCGATATTGTCGGTGTAGTGCCGGGAGCAGCTTATGGCGTCTGCTGCATGGGCGATGACGCAGGCAACTTCCGCTACATCGCCGGCGTCGAGGCGTCGGCTTCAACGCCGGGGATGGAGCAGATCGAGCTGTGTTGGCAACATTATGCCGTGTTTACACACAGCGGGCATATCTCCGATCTGTCAAAAACCGTCTACACAATCTGGAACAAGGCAATGCCAGATTCCGGGCTTGAGGCCGCGAAGGCACCCGACTTCGAGGTATATGATCATCGCTTCGACGGCCGAACTGGCCGTGGTGAGATGGAGATATGGATACCCGTCGTCACGCCCTGACCTCGCAAGTGCCCATCTTTGTGGCGGCGCATGACCGCCTTGAGCCGACGGAGTCTTTACGCAGGCACCTCGCGCTTCCGGACCACGACCGGGATCGTGTTCGAGGTCGCCCGGACCATGTCCGGATTCGACTGCGAGCTCTGCCGCGCCATGGAAATATGGCCAGGAAGGCGCGAATCTAATGCCATAGAGGCCCGGATCACGATCGAGCACGACCCATAACGTGTTCCAGGTCTCGTTTAACGTCGTTGCCGGCCATGATGCCCGGCATGAACGCCCCTTTTGACAGTGCCGCCGATCAGAAACGCGCCGAGACGCTCAAGTCGCTGACGCTGGAGGCCGTCCCCCTCGATCTCCCGAAGCCCAAGCCGGTTCTCCGGCGACTCGCTTTGCCAGCCTGTTTCTTCGTGCTGATATCCGCGGTTATCTTCTACTGGCCGGGAGTGGTTCGCCACTTTGAAGCCGTGGCGGGGAACACGGAGCGTGCGACAACCGGACCGGTCGCCGCGGTGCAGAACCAAAGCGATTCCATCGCGGCGCAATCCACCCTTGTTGCTCCCGCTCCAGCCGTCCGCGAGGTCACCGGTTCCGGCTTTGTCGTGGCGCCCCGCGTGACGGCGGTTTTCGCCAAATACGAAGGCCGGATCACCGGCATCGCCGTGGAGCCGGGTGACGCTGTCCAGGCGGGACAGATTCTGGTGACGCTCGAAGACGCCGGCACCCGTTTCGCGCTCGAGCAGGCGAATTTGGCAAAGAATCAGGCCGAGCTCCTCCTCGCCGCCCGCGAGATCGATCTGGCGCAAGTCCGCACCCTTTTGGGCCGCGCCGAAACTCTCGCCGCCCGCGGCGCCACCTCGAAGCAGGCGCTCGATGATGCGCGCACTGCCACGGATCGGGCGGCGAACGCGGTGGCGCAAGCGCGTCAATCCACCGTCAGTGCCGAGCTCGCCATTCGCATCGCCGAGGAACGGGTGGCGGAGCTGACCGTCCGCGCGCCTTTCGCCGGGACGGTCACCCGCCTCGATGCCCATGTCGGCGACATGGTGCTGGCGCGGCTCGACAGCGTCCTCGAACGCCAGAGCCTGCTCACCCTCACCGACACAAAAAGCCTGGTGATCGATGCCGACGTGGCCGAAGCCACCATCGCCGCCCTGAAGCCGGGTCTGCGCGGCCAGGCGGTGCTCGACGGATTCCCCGACCGGCCATTCGCCGTCACGGTCATGCGGCTGGCACCCGTGGCCTCCGCCGAAAAAGGCACCATCGCGCTGCGCCTGTCGCTCGAGGGGCCGCCCGCCGGCATCCGGCCGAACATGGCGGCGCGCATCCGCATCACCCTCGATGAAGCAGGAGACCCCACGCAATGACCGAGACCATCACTCCCTATATCGCGCTCAGCGGCGTCACGAAGGCCTACCGCATCGGCGGGGAGATGGTTTCCATCTTCTCACACCTCGATCTCACCATCCCGCAGGGCGATTTCGTCGCTGTCATGGGCCCCTCCGGATCCGGCAAGTCGACGCTGCTCAACATGCTGGCCGGCATCGACAGCCCGGATTCGGGGACGCTGCGCATCGGCATGAGCCGCCTAGATCAGATGGGCGAGGCGGCGCGCGCCGCCTGGCGGGCGCATAATATGGGCATCGTCTTCCAGTTCTATAATCTGCTGCCGATGCTCAGCGTCGCCGAGAATGTCGAGCTGCCGCTGCTCTTGAAACCTCTGTCGCGCCAGGAGCGGCGCGTCCGCGTCGACAAGGTCCTCGATCTCGTCGGGCTGCAGGAGCGCGCCAAGCAATATCCTGCTCTGATGTCGGGCGGCCAGCAGCAGCGCATCGGCATTGCCCGCGCCATCGTCGCCGATCCAGGCTTGCTGCTCTGCGATGAACCGACCGGCGACCTCGACCGCAAATCCGCCGACGAGGTTCTGGAGATGCTGCGCTTCCTCAACCGGCATCTGCAAAAGACCATCGTGATGGTGACGCACGACCCGCAGGCCGCCCTCTATGCCCGCCGTACCCTCCATCTCGACAAGGGCGATTTCGTCGAAGAGAAGAGGGCCGCCTGATGACCTTTTTCGCTCTCGCCCAAAAAAATGCCTGGCGCAAGCCGCTGCGCACCCTGCTTCTCATCATTTCGATCGCCGTCGCCTTTCTGATCTACGGCCTCACCGCGAGTTTTCTCAACGGCGCGCAAGGAACGGCGGGCGCCAGCGACGAAATTCTCGGCGTCACCAGCGCCGGTGGTCGCACGCAGCCGCTGCCGATGGCGATGATGTCACGGATCGCCGCCGAGCCCGGCGTCGCGGCGGTCGGATATGTCACGCGGCTGCGCGGTTTCGTCGATGTCGAGAAGAATGTCGTCGCCATCAGCGCCGGCGATCCCGATCGGCTGCTGGCCGTCAACGGCAAGGAGCTCGGGATGACGCCAGCGCTCGTGGAAGCGATCGGCGAGGCCCGCGACAGAGTGCTGGTCGGCCGCGCCTTGGCCGAGGCGCAAGGGTGGAGCGTCGGTGAGCGTGTGACGGTCACGGCCTTCGCCATGGCGCGCGCGGATGGCGGACGTGAGTGGCGCTTCGAGATCGCCGGCATCTTCGAGGGCGAGGACGCCACCACCGACACCTATTTCATGATCGCCCGCTACGACTATGTGAACGCCGCCCGGGCGCGCGGCACGGATACGGTGGACGCCTTCATCGTGCGGCCCGGCGCCGGCGTCAAACCGGGAGAGCTCGCCGTCCGGATCGACGCGCTGTTCGCCAATTCGGCCACGCCGACGCGCACGCAATCGGAGAAGCAGTTCCTCGAGGCTTTTCTGCGCCAATATGCCGATACCGGCCTGATCGTGAATCTCGTCGTCGGCGCCGCCTTCGTCACCCTCCTGATGATCGTCGTCAACACCATGGTCTTTGCGGTGCGCGAGCGCAGCTTCGAGATCGGCGTGCTGAAGACACTTGGTTTCTCCCGTCGCTCGATCATGGCTCTCATTCTCGGCGAGACGTTGTTCGTCTTCGCCGTGGGCGGCGGTCTCGGCCTGGTTCTGGCGAAACTCGCCACCTTGTTGGCCGGCCCGGCGCTCGGACTGGTCCTTTCCCCGCTGGTGCTCGCCAAAGCGCTGGCGATCCTCGCCGCGCTCGGCCTCGTTACCGGCGCGCTGCCGGCCTTCAATGCAATGCGAACCCCTATCATCAAAGCTTTCAGGACGAGATGATCCCCATGTCCAGCCACAGCAGACAAACACGCGTGATGATCCGGGCCAACCTGTCCAGCCTGAAGCGACGCCTCGCGATTTCCATGTCCATGATCCTGTCGGTCACGCTCGTCGTCTGCGTGCTCGCCGGGTTCCTCGCCATGGCGAAGGGATTTGAAACGGCGCTGAATGGCGCGGGTTCGCCCGCTGTCGCCGTCATTCTGGGCGGCGGCACCAATCAGGAGACCGGCTCGGATATTCCTGCTTCCGTCATCCGCACGCTTGATGCCATGAGCGGCGATCTGGGCGTCACCCGCGATGCGGGCGGCAAGCTCATCGCGTCGCGCGAGATCGTCGTGCCCGTCGATGTGAAGCAAGCCGGTGACGGCGCGGCGCGCGCAGTGGCGCTGCGCGGCATGGATGCGTCGGGCCCGTCGATCCGCGACGGCGTCGGCCTTTCGGCTGGGCGCCTCTTCGCGCCCGGCACTCGCGAGATCGTCGTCGGTGACCGTCTCGCCAGAGAATTCGGCCTTGATGTGGGCGATGTCGTCCGCCTCGGCGCCGTCGACTGGACGGTCGCGGGCCGTTTCTCCGCCCAAGGCAGCGCGTTCGAATCCGAACTATGGGCCGATCTCGAGGCGGTGCGCGCCGCCTTCGACCGGCAGGGCGAGGTGCAGAGCCTGAGGCTCCGTCTCAGCGATCCGACCTCCCTCAAGCTTTTGCAGGACAAGGTCGCCACGATAACCGGAACGCCGCTCGTCGTCCTGTCCGAAGCCGATCTCTATGCCGCGCAATCGGGGCGCACCGCGAGCCTCATCCGCTTGTTCGGCTGGCCGCTGGCGCTCTTGATGGCGGTGGGTGCGACGGCGGGCGCGCTCAACACGATGATGAGCTCGGTCTCAGACCGGACCATCGAGATCGCCACCGTCCGCGCGCTCGGCTTCAGCCGCCTCTCGGCCTTTCTCGGTACCTGGGTCGAAGCAATCGTGCTGGCGGGCGCCGGCGCCGTCCTCGGCCTCTTCGCCTCTTGGGCGATCTTCAATGGCTGGCAGGCCAGCACCATTGGCGCGAACAATACAAGCATGGCGTTCCAGCTCGCCGTCACGCCCGATGTTCTCGTGACATCGGGCTTGCTCGGCCTCGCCATCGGCGTCATCGGTGGCGCGTTGCCCGCCTTCGCCGCTACGCGGCTGCCGCTGACTGCGGCGCTGCGAGCACGGGGATAATCTTGCCCGCGGCTCCTACTGGCCGAATTTGGCCCAGAGCTTGAGGTAGCGCTTGGCGAGATGATCCGGGTCCTCCTCGAAGGGAACCCCGGAAGGCTGTGACGCCGGTGGGGCGCCGGTATAAGGGAAACGCGCCTGCGGATCGTTGGATGGATCTATGCCGGTTTTCTCGCGCCAGACATCTCCGGCGACATAGGCGAAGAGCTCGAAATCAAAGCCGTCGGCGGAGCCTTGCTCTACCCCAGCCAATGAATCCGGATCGGCGAGAGCCGCTTCGAATGTCTTGCGGCCGGTGGATATCAGCCAACGCTGGAAATATTCGAAGCCGTCATCGCTCGCCCCGCCATTCATGATGTAAGCGGCGCCCCAGAGATCCCAGCTGTAAGCGCGCTTCTGCTGTTCGTGAAAGGCGCGCTCGAAAGCCTCGATCTCCTGGGCCGGGAGCTTGCGCAATTCGTAGCGCAGAGCTTCCATCTGTGCGTCCTGGTCGCCCCGATGGCCGATCGTTCTGCCGATCAGCTCCCAGAAGTGGTCGGCGGGCATCACATTTCCTGTCATCTGCTGCTCCGTTGCGGTGCTTTGCGCCACGGCCAGCCTCGCCTCTCCCAAGACCGAAAGGATGGACAGGAGAATCGCTGTTGCAAACATGGTGCGCATGGGGAGGGAGCATTGCCTGATTTCCGACCGCAACGCCAATCCTCCGTCTTCGCCACGGAACAATAATCCGTTCCTCCCATTTCCGACAGCCGTGCCGAATGCGCAACAGGTGAGCGGCATTCCGTCCTTTTGGACTGCGCTAGTCGCAATTTGACGACTATCTGGAACCGTCTCCCTTTGACCTAATGCGCGGGTGATCCGACGGGCGCGGGGCTTGGTCGGCCGATCGCTTTATCGGGGACGTGCATCTTGCGGATAACTCAGATTCTTGGATGGGCGCCACGGCGTCTGGTCCTGGCGTGGCTGCTTTTTCTGTTCGTGGTCCTGGCGGCGCCCGCCGGCGCCTCCGCCCAGATCGTCGTAACCCCCGACAACCTGCCTGGAGCTGTGCGCGGCTTTGCTTATGAGCAAACGCTGTCGGCGAGCGGCGGGGTCGGCCCCTATGTTTATTCGCTGGCCAATGACACACGCATGCCTCTGGGGCTTGAGCTTTCGGACGGCGGCAGGATATCCGGAACGCCGGTCAATTCCGGCCCCCAGAGCTTCCATGTCAGAGTGGCCGGCACCAATGGCGAGAGCCTGGTCAAGTTCTATCAGGTGGTCGTCCGGGACGCCGACATGACGATTTCGCCGGAGACGCAGCCCAATCCCGTCGTGAATGTTCCCTACAGCGTCCAGTTCTCGGCCAGCGGCGGTGTCGCGCCCTATGAGTTCGGCTATTCCTTCGGCCGCCTGCCGGACGGCCTGACGCTTTCTCCCGATGGCCGGCTGTCCGGCACGACGAGCGAAACCGGTCTATTCGCCGTCAATGTCTATGCGCGGGACGTGTATGGCAGCGCCGTATACAAATATTACTATTTCGAGATCGGTGATCCGATCACGCTCACGCCCGCGGCCATTGATCCTGGCAAAGTGGGCCAGCCCCTCAGCGTGACCTTCTCGGCGTCGGGCGGGCAGGCACCCTACACTTATGCGTTCACCGGCTCGCGGCCCAGCGGGGTGCAACTGACCGGCGACACACTCTCCGGCACGCCCGGCCAGGACGGCGCTTTCGAATTCACGATCAGCGCGACGGACGCGCAAGGCCGCGTCGGCAAGCGAACCTATAACCTGGTGATCGACCTGGCGCTCACCATAAGCCCCGATACATTGCCGGCGGCGCAACTCAACGAACCATACAGCCAGACGCTCACCGCTGCCGGTGGCACGGGCTCCTATGCCTTCTTCTATCAAGGCACATTGCCGCCCGGCATGTCGATGTCCGGCGCGGGAGAAGTGCGCGGCACGCCGACCGCGACGGGCAGCTATCAGTTCACGGCGCGGGTCAGGGACTCGAGCAATGGCTGGCTCGGCCAGCGCGGTTATACGCTGATGGTCGGCGGCGCGGCGCCCACCATTACGGTGTCGCCGACGACAGTGCCGGACGGTAGGGTCGGTGAGGCCTATGCGCAGAGCTTCACCGCCGAGGGCGGCACGGCGCCCTATGAATACACGACGCCCGGCGGCCTGCCTGGCGGGCTGACACTCGCTTTGAATGGCACTCTCTCGGGTACGCCGACGACCGCCGGGAGCTTCACGTTCACGGTCGAAGCCGAGGACGAAGACGGCCATGTCGGATCGCAGTCCTATGATGTGACGATCGCCGCGCCGAGCATCACCATCACGCCGTCGAGTCTGCCGCCCGGCATGCTGGGCGTGCCCTACGGGCAAACACTCACCGCGGCGGGCGGAACGGCACCCTATCGCTTCGCCGTTCCGACGGGCGATGCGCCGCCGGGAACGCTCCTCGATACGATGGGAGTCTTTCGCGGCGCGCCCACCTCGTCCGGCAGCTTCACTTTCTCGGTCATCGCTTTCGATGCCAATGGCGCGGAAAGCGAGCCGGTGAGCTACACCATCGTCATCGAGGCGCGTCCCGATCCTTCGCAGGATGCGGAAGTCCTCGGTCTCCTCGAGGCGCAAGCCGATGCGGCGCGCCGTCTCGGGCAAAGCCAGCGCGACAATTTCCAGGGACGCCTCGACGCGTTGCACGGCGCCGAACCGCCGGCCGAGGCTTTCGCCTTCGTCAATGGCGTAAGTCTCGGCTATCGCGGCACATGCGACAGCGACCCTGTCTCGGGTGAGGCGATTTGCGCCACCGCGGCGGCCCCGAAAGCCGATCTGGGCATGTTCGGCGCCGATGCGCCGGGCGGCTTGCGTGGCCCCGCCGCGCTGACATTGTGGACTGCCGGTGTCATCGAATTCGGCGAGAGAGATGGGGAGAACGGGCGGAAAGCTTATGACTTCACCGTGTCGGGTGTCAGCGCCGGCCTCGATTACCGTTTCACGCCGGAGCTGACGCTGGGCGCCGGCTTCGGCTATGGCCAGGACAAAGCGGAAGTCGGTTCGCACAACAGCTCGTCACGCGCCGATGCCTATACGCTGGCGCTCTATGGCAGCTATCGGCCTGTCGACAACCTGTTCGTCGATGCGCTGTTCGGTCATCAGTGGCTCGATTTCGATCTTGAGCGCTATGTCACCGGCGATGGCAGCACCGCCACGGGTGAGCGGGATGGGAGCCAGTGGTTCGCGTCCGCCGGCATCGGCGCCGAGTTCGCAGTCGATACATGGATGATCTCGCCCTATGGTCGCTTCGACTACGCGAAGGCGAAGCTCGACTCCTATGATGAGGAGGGCGCCTCGCCGTTCGTCCTCAGTTATGGCGATCAGGATGTCGAGACGGCCACGGGCAGCCTGGGGCTCAGGCTCGGTTATGAGGTGGCGTTGACATCAGCGGTGCTCATGCCGGAGCTGAGATTGGAATATCAGCATGATTTCCACGACAATGGCGCGGTTTCACTCGCTTACGCCGATGGGCTCGGCCCCTCTTACCGGGCCGAGCTTGAGGGTGCGGGGCGGGATCGCTTCGTGCTCGGGCTGGGGGCAGCACTCCGGGCCGAGGATGATCTCGCTCTGCGCCTCTCCTATCGCGGCATGTTCAGCGCCGATGCCGAAAGTCATGGCTTCAGTCTTGGCTTCGAGAAAGGATTTTGACCGAAACGGCAGAGATTTTTTGAATTTCACTCGCCGGCCGGCCAGTCGTCACCTAACATATCCGGGTGATCGGCGGAGGACTCATGATCGCGAACTATGTCGATGAAATCATCATGTTCTGCGCCGGCCTGTGGGCCACAGCGACAGGCTTCGGCTACCTGCAGATGCCGGCGAAGGATCAGATCGCCCGGGAGCAGTGGCAGGCCCGCTTCGGAACCGTGCTCAGATGGATCGGCCCGCTCCTGCTCGTCATCTCGATCGTTCTTGCCGTCGCGAAGAATTACGCCTGAACATGGAGGCGATCAGAGCCGATCGGCAGACGATCGCACCGCTGCGCCGGCAGTTTCTCGAAGAGCGGTCCTTTCAGATCCGCTATGAAGCCTGCCACAGCCGCGGCTGGGCTGATTATTATCTGCTCATGCGGGACGATACGATTCTCGGCTATGGCGCCATCAAGGGCCAGGAGATCGCGGCGCGCGATACGATCTTCGAGTTCTTCCTGCTCACCCCGTTCCGGAGTCAAGGCGCCGCTGCCTTCGCGAGTCTCATCGCGGCCGCACAGCCGCGCTGGATCGAATGCCAGAGCAACGACGTGCCTCTGCTCGTGATGCTCGGCAGCTTCGGACAGGACATCACGGCGCAAGCGATCCTGTTCGAAGCGGTGATGCCGGCAAGCCTGCAAATGCCGAATGTCACGTTCCGGCGCAGGAACGCGGGGGAGTCAGTGTTTGTCCATCGCGGCGAGCCCGAGGGCTCCTGGGTTCTGGAGCAGAATGGCGAGATCGTCGCCACCGGAGATTTCCTCACCCACTACAATGCCCCCTTCGTCGATCTCCATATGGAAGTCGTGCCGACCCGAAGACGGCAGGGGCTGGGGTCGTTCCTGGTTCAGGAGCTCATCGCCGAGTGCCGGCGTCGGGGCCTCACGCCCGCAGCGCGCTGCGATATGCACAATGCCGCTTCGATCGCGACGCTGTCGAAAGCCGGCATGCGGCCCGTCGGTCTCATGTTGCGCGCCGCTCTTGCCGCGGTGCCGACGTTCTAAATCAAGGGCGCCGTCTGTTTCAGCTCCGCCAGAAAGGCTCTGGCAGCCGAAGACAGCGGGCGCGAATTGACCGAGATGATGTCGATCGACTCATGGATGGTGGGCGCGAACGGTTTCAGCACGATGTTGAGGAAGCGCAGATTCTGTCCGACCGTCAGAAAGCTGATGGTCAACGGATCGAGCATGGCGGCCCCGCTGCCGAGTTCGACCAGGAGAGCCGCCTGCACACTCGAATCGACCGTCAGGATCGACCTGAATTGAACGCCGGCATCCTGATGCGCGGCCACCAGGTGATGGAATATCTCATGCTCGGGGCCGAAGGTGATCCAGTTCGTGCCCGCCAGGTCCGCCGGGCCGACGATATCGAGGGCCGCTGCGGGATGCGAGCGGTGCACTGCGCACTGGCAGATCATGCGGTGCGGCTGCGAGTCGTAACGAGGTGACTGAAGGCCGGTGTCGGCGATGCCGATATCGGCATTGCCGGTGGCGACCATTTCGCGGATCGACGCCGAGTTGCGGATTTTCATCGCGACGTTGACGCGGGGGTGGCTTTGCTGAAAGTCGGCCACCAGGCGCGGCAGAAAGCCGAGCGAGGGGCCTGGGGTCGCCGCGATCCGCACCACCCCGCGATCGCCGCGGCCGGCGCGTTTGAAGCTCATGGCCAGTTGATCGAAGCCGTGCAGGACCTCGGAAATATCCTCGATGAGCAGATTCGCTTCCGGGGTCGGCTGCAGTCCCGACCCCTCGCGCCGGAACAGCTCATAACCGATCTCCGCCTCGAGCGCGGCGACGGCCTTGCTGATCGCCGGCTGGCTGACGAACAGCCTTTCGGCGGCGCGGGTGATCGAGCGCAGCTCATAGACGGTCGCGAATATCCGCAGCTGCTTGATGTTCACCGACTTCCTCCCACCACGTGTCTTTCTGTTTGGTTATGGAAGCATAATTACTATTCATTTTTTTAATGACAAGCGCTCTCCTAGTGTCAGCCCGCCGGTCGTCAGTCGCCGGACACACAGGGAGGAAAAAAATGAACCCGTCTCGACATTTCGCCGTGGTGATCGCCGGACTTGCCGGCCTCGTCGCGACCAGCTCCGCCTATGCCGGCGAGGTCCTCGACCGCGTCACGAGCAGCCGCGTTTTAACCGTCGCCACGGCGGCGAGCTGGGCGCCGCAGAGCTTTCTCAACGATCAGAACCAGATGGATGGCTTCGACGTCGATATCGCCAAGGAGATCGGCAAACGTCTCGGCGCCGAGGTGAAATTCGTGACACCAGCCTGGGACGTGATCACGGCGGGCAAATGGAGCGGGCGCTGGGACATCTCGGTGGGCTCGATGACGCCAACGGCCAAACGCGCCGAAGTCCTGAGCTTTCCGGCGGTCTACTACTACACGCCGGCGGCCGTCGCGGTTCACGCCAACAGTGCCGCCGCCAAGCCGTCGGATCTCGACGGCAAGATCGTCGGCGCCTGCACCAACTGCACCTATGAACTCTATCTCAAGCACGATCTGACGATCGATGCCAAAGGGGTTCCCGCCTTCGACTATCAGATCAAACCGGCAGAGATCAAATCCTACCAGGGACCGCAGCCGATCTTCGACGATCTGCGCCTCGGCGACGGCACGCGCCTCGACGGCATGGTCGAGGGCTTGCCGGCAATTCTCGCCGCCATCAAGAGCGGCTATCCGATCAAGGTCGTCGGCGAGCCCATTTATTATGAGCCGTTCGCGCTCGCCATCGACCGTGGCGATCAGGAGTTCAACGACAAGCTCGCCCAGATCGTCGCCGACATGAAAGCGGACGGCTCGATGACCACCCTTTCCATGAAGTGGTACGGCGTCGACTACACCAAGGCCAATTGACACCATTGCCGGCCCGCATTTGCGGGCCGGCCTCGTTCCCGGGGTAACATGCTGCATCCAGATACTGTCGCAAGCGATCCGTTGTGGCGCCGGCCGGTGATCCTGCTGGCTTTTTTCGTGGCGGCCGCTGCCCTGTTCGGGCTCATCAATATGAGTGGAACGATCTTCGGTGAGCTGCTGCGTCCGGCGATCGGCGAGCCGGTGAACTCCGGACTGTACGGTCGGCTCGTCGTTGCGCTGGTCCTGTCGATGCTCTTTCTGATCAACATCGTCCTGATCAGCCTATTGCCCTTCAGGCTGCAGATCCTCGTCGTGTGGTGCGAGCTGCTCGGCCTGTTCCTCGCCTTTTTCTACGGCTTCGATCTCGATCTCGACTTCATCCGGTCGAAGCTCTGGTTCATGATCACCCAGGGCGTGTTCACGACCCTCTATGTGTCCGGCATTTCGATCGTTCTCGCCTCGGGCCTGGCTTTGATCGGTGCCGTCGCCAAGCTTTCGTCCAACGGCTTCGCCTATGCGATCGCCAGCTTCTACACCTCGTTCTTTCGCGGCCTGCCGCTTCTGATGCAGGTCTATCTGATCTATCTGGGCCTGCCGCAGCTGGGCTACGTGATCGACGCGGTACCGGCCGGAATCCTGGCGCTGACGCTGTGCTACGGCGCCTATATGACCGAGATTTTCCGCTCCGGCATTCAGTCCATCGGCAAGGGGCAGTGGGAAGCGGCGCGCTCCTTAGGATTCAAATTCGGCCGGACGATGCAGAAAATCATCCTGCCGCAGGCCATGCCGCTCGTCATTCCGCCCATCGGCAACCAGTTCATCTCGATGCTCAAGGACAGCTCGCTCGTCTCGGTGATCGGCGTCTGGGAACTCATGTTCCTTGCCCGCACGCTCGGCGCCAAGGACTTCAAGCATATGGAAATGCTGATCACCGCCGCGCTGATCTATTGGGCGCTGTCGATCTGCCTGGAGCTCGTCCAGGCAAGGCTCGAGAGTCACTACCGCAATGTCGCACGTTAAAGAATCGAGGCGCCACAAGATCGCGGTGATCGGCGCCGGCATCGTCGGATGCGCGACGACATTGACGCTCGCCGCCGAAGGGCACGCCGTCACGGCCTTCGATCCGGGATTGCCCGGGGCAGGAGCCTCCTTCGGCAATGCCGGCGCCATCGTCACCGGCTCGGTCACCCCGACGGCGACGCCGGGCGTGTTGCGGATGATCCCGCGCTACCTGCTCGACCGCGATGGTCCGGCGGTGCTGCGCTGGCGACATCTGCCGCGGGCGCTGTCCTGGCTCTGGCGGTTCTTGCACGCCGGCCGGCCCGCCGAGGTGGAACGCATCTCCAGCGCGCTCATTCCTCTCGTCACGCAGGCGTTCGATGCCTACCGCCCGCTTCTCCGGCTCGCCGACAGCGAGGATCGCATCACGGAATCAGGCTGGCTGAAAGTCTATGCGACGGAAGCCCAGTTTCACTCATCCGCATTGGAGCGGCGGCTGCAGGCGCAAGCTGGCATATCCCTGGTGCAACTCGACAGGGCCGAACTGCTCGATCTCGAGCCGAGGCTCGCGCCCGATATCTGCTATCGCGGGCTCTTTCAGCCGCACTGCGGCTTCGTCCGTGATCCGAAGGCATTGGCCGAGGCCTTCATGGTCACCGCGCAGAAGCTCGGCGCCCGGCACATGCGCGCCAGCGTCGACCGGATTCGAAGCGCGGCCGATGGCAAGATCGAGGTGCAGGCCGGCGGCCGGACGGAAATATTCGACAAGGTCGTCGTCGCCGCCGGCGCCTGGTCGGCGCGCTTCGCCCGTGATATCGGCGATCCTGTCCGGCTTGATGCCGAGCGCGGTTATCACATGGTCTATCCCGGCAATGCCGAAGGCCTGTTGACGCGGCCCGTGGTGTTTCCCGGCATGGGCATGGTTCTGTCCCCGATGTCGGGAGGCCTGCGGATGTTGAACGGCACCGAGCTGGCCGGGCTGGATGCGGCCCCCGACTTTCGCCGCATCAGGCTGCTTCAGGACAAGGCTCGGATAGTCCTGCCCGATCTCGGCGACGTCCGGGCCGCGGGCGAATGGATGGGACATCGGCCGTCGACGCCGGATTCATTGCCGGTCATCGGGCGCTCACCGCGCAACCCAAATGTCGTCTATGCCTTCGGACATGGGCATCTGGGATTGACGCTGGCGGCGCGGACCGCCGGGCTGGTCGCGCAGGCGATTGCGGGCGCCGCTATCCCGAATGAGCTTATCCCGTGCCTGATTGACCGGTTCGGCCTCAGGTGACGGAGAATGCCGAGCCGGCGACTGTCATTTTAGCCACGGCCTTGAAGTCCCAATCTATGCCGAGACCTGGACGCTCCGATGGAATGGCATGGCCGGCTTCGATCCGCATGGAAGTTTCGGTCAGCGAGTCGAGCTGCGGGATATATTCGACCCAGCGGGCATTGGGCACGGCGGCGCAGAGCGACACATGCAGCTCCATCAGGAAATGCGGACAGATGGGCACGTTGAAGCACTCCGCCAGATGCGCCACCTTGAGCCAGGGCGTGATGCCGCCGATGCGCGCCACATCCGCCTGCACGATGGAGCAGGCGCCCTGCTGCAGATATTCGCGGAAATGCAAGGGACTGTAGAGGCTCTCGCCCACCGCGATCGGCAGGGTCGTGCTCTGTGCCAGACGGATATGACCGTTGAGATCATCGGCGGGAAGCGGCTCCTCGAACCAGGCGATGTCGATGGGCGTCAGGCAGCGGGCGCGGCGGATGGCTTCGTCCACGGTGAAGCGCTGGTTGGCGTCGGTCATGATCTCGAAGCCGGGACCGACCGCCGCGCGCACAGCCTCGAGGCGCGCCACGTCTTCCGACACATGCGGCCGGCCGATCTTGATCTTGCTGCCACCGAAGCCCTGGGCCTGCGCCTGCAGCGCGTCATCGACCAGAGCCTGGGTGTCGATATGGAGCCAGCCGCCTTCCGTCGTATAAAGCGGCACTTTCTCCTGCGCGCCGCCGGCGAGCTTGTGCAGGGGCTGGGCCAGCTTCACACATTTGAGATCCCACAAGGCCGTATCGATCGCCGCCAGCGCCAGGGACGTGATGGCGCCCACGCTGGTGGCGTGGGTGAGGAACAGGAGGTCGCGCCAGATGCGTTCGATGTCCATGGCCTCGCGGCCGATGAGGCTCGGCGCCAGGGTGTTCTCGATCAATTTCATGATCGAGGGGCCGCCGGTTCCGATCGTGTAGCTATAGCCGGTGCCGGTCGCCCCGTCTGAATCCGTGATGCGGATGATGGGCGTTTCCTGGCTGACGAAGGACTGGATGGCGTCGGTGCGCTTCACTTGCGGCACGAGATCGACCATCAATGCGTCGACGCGGATGATTCTGGCCATGTCGTTCCCTTTATTGTTCGGCCGCGTCACCATCATGGATCAGAGCCATGATGGCATGCGAGACGCGTTCGTAATTGCGATCGTTTTCCACCAAACCCTTGAAGCGGAATCCCTTCATCACCTGGATGCGGTCCGCCACGTCGATCATCTCCGGCATGTCGGAGGTGATCAGCAGAATGGCCGCGCCGCGATTGGCCAGCTCGTGAATGAGGTCGTGCAGGTCGGCCTTGGCCTTGATGTCGATGCCGACAGTGGGCTCATCGATGATCAACAGCTCGACGCCGGCCGCCATCCATTTGGCCACCGAGACTTTCTGCTGGTTGCCGCCGGACAGATTGCCGACGGTCTGCCCGAGCGAAGGCGTCTTGACCGCGAGCGTATTCAGCACCGGCGCAACCTTGTCGGCGATGGTGCGGTCGCGCAGGAAGCTGAAGGCTGAGGCGAGCTTCTTCCATACCGTGATGCCGGCATTCTCCAGAACGGAATGCGCTAGGATCAGACCTTCCGTCTTGCGATCTTCGCTGACATAACCGATGCCGTGCCGGTGCAGAGCGTCGGCGGGCGAGGCGATCTTCACATCCGCGCCGGCGATGCGAAGAGAGCCGTCGGTGATCTTATGCTGGCCCAGTATGGCCTTTGCCAATTCGCTGCGGCCGGCGCCCACCAGGCCATAGAGCCCCAGAATTTCACCGGGCCGCACGGCAAGTGAAATGTCGCGATGGCCGGCGGCGGTGGACACATTCCTGAGCTCGAGATAGGGGGCCGTGCTCGGTGCTGGCCGTGGTGCCCGCGTCGCGATGCGTTCGGTGCGGCCGATCATCAGCTTCACCACATCGGTCCGGGTGAGGCCCGCCAAGGGGCGGCTTTCACAGGCATTGCGGCCATCGCGCAGCACGGTGACCGTGTCGCACAGGCTGAAAACCTCCTCCAGCTTGTGGCTGACGAACAGAATGGCCGCACCTTGCTCGCGAAGTTTGCGCACGATGCGGAACAGCACGTCGGACTCGTTGGGCGTCAGCGAGGCGGTGGGTTCATCGAGCAGGAGAATCGATGGATCGAGAGATAGCGCCTTGCCGATTTCGACGAGCTGCATCTGCGCCACGCTGAGGCGTGAGACCGGGGTGCGCGGATCGATATCGAGATCGAGCAGCTTCAGCCAATGGCGGGCCGCTTCGTTGATCTTGCCATAGTCGACATAGGAGAAGGCATGGCGGCCGAGCTTCTCCAGCAGGATATTCTCGCCGGTGGTGAAGCGGGTGACGAGATTGCGCTCCTGCGGCACGAAGGCGATGCCGGCGGCCTGCGCCTGACGCGGGCTGGTGAAACGCGCCGGTGCGCCATTGACGGACACATCGCCCGAATCCGGGCGCTGCAGGCCGTTGATGATCTTGATCAGCGTCGATTTGCCGGCGCCATTCTCTCCCAGCAAGGCATGGATGGAGCCGCGCGCCAGGGTGAGCGAGGCATCTTCGAGCGCTCTGACGCCGGGAAACGACTTGCAAAGCTTGTGGGCGAGAAGCGCGTCCGTCATCTCAGGAGCGCTCTGCCTGATGCTTGGCGATGCGCAGCTCGCGCAGCCGGTTGATGCCCACCGCCCAAAGAATGAGCCCGCCGAGAACGATCTGGACGACGAAGGGATCGATCGAGAACAGCACCAGGGCCTGGGTGATGATGGCGATGATGACGACGCCGAAGAAAGTGCCGCCGACGCTCACATGGCCGCCGGACAGGACCGCGCCGCCGATCACCGGCGCCGCAAAGGACGAGATCAGCCAGTCGTCGCCGATCGAGGGGTGGCCGAGCTGCAGGCGCGCCACCAGCATCATGCCGGCGATGGCGGCGAACAGGCCGGACAGCGCATGCGCCCAGATCACGGTGGCGGTCGTGCTGATGCCGGACAGCTCCGCCGCATGCGGGTTGCCGCCGACGGCCAGGATGTGGCGGCCGATGCGCAGCCGGTTGAGCAGCAGCCACATGGCCAGTGCCGCCAGCGCCATGGGAATGACGAGCCAGGGGATCGGCCCGACAACGGCAAGATTGCCGAAGTCCTTGACGCTTTGCGGAACGCCGTAGAACGGTTGCGCTTCGGTGATGCCGAGATTGATGCCCTTGAAGATCTGCAGGCCGGCAAGCGTGATGATGAAGGCGGAGATGCCGGTGCGCGCAATGACAAAGCCGCTGGCCGTGCCCGCCGCCGCACCGATCAACAGCCCGGCCATCACGGCGATGACCGGGGGCACGCCCCACAATTCCATCAAGGCGACGAAGCTGATGGCGACGAGGCCGCCGATCGAGCCCAGCGCTAGGTTCATCTGACCGACGCCGATGATGACCAATTGTCCGAGCGCGATCACCATGTTCACGGCGATGGCCGACAGGAGCACGAAGATGTTGAAGGGCGACAGGAAACTCGGCTGCAGGATGGCGATGATCACCGTGGCGCCGAGGCAGGCGAGAGCAGGCCCGGCCCAATCATTGTCGAATACACGGCTGAAGGAAAGCCCGCGCATCAGACCACCCCGCGCCGCTTGAGCAGGAGATGCCGGCCCCGGTCGGCGAGGACGGCCAGGAGCAACATGGAGCCGAGCAGGGTCTGGATCCAGAATGCGCCAATGCTCAGCTGGAGAAGGCCCGATGTGAGAATGGTGACGAGCACCGCGCCCAGCAATGTTCCGAATACCGCGACACGGCCACCCGCCAGCAAGGTCCCGCCGAGCACCGGCGCCAGGAAGGCCGGCAGCAGCCAGTCCTGGCCGACATGCCCGGCCATCGAGGGAACGGCCGCGGCGGTGCGCGCCGTCACCATGAGCGCGGCAAGCGCCGCAAGGCCGCCCGCCAAAGCGTGGCTCGCGATGATCATGCTGCCGGTGCGGATGCCCGACACTTCCGCGGCGCGCCTATTGGCGCCGGCCGCCAGCATGGACCGGCCCACTGCGGTGAAATGATAGAACCAGGCCAGCGCCACGCTCATGACGATCGTGACGACCAGCAGGGATGAGATCACCGTGGCGAATCGCATCTTGCCGAAGGCGGGAAGAAGGGCCGGCAGCTCGCGGAAGGGTTCACCCTTGGTGAGGAAGATCATGGCGCCGAAGAACAGGCTCATGGTGGCCAGGCTGATGATGAAGCTGTGGACGCCTGATTTCACCACCGTGTAGCCGTTGAGAAAGCCTAGCGACGCGCCGAAGGCCAAGGCACCCGGCACGGACAGGAAGAGTGGCAGGCCGGCGCGCTGGGCCATCCAGCCGAAGGCCATCGCCGCGCAGACGCCGATGGCGCCGATGGAGAGATCGAGCCCTCCGGTCACGATGACCACCATCATGGCGAAGCCGATCATGGCATCGATGCCGATCTGCCGGCCCATGGTGAAGTGATTGAAAGGCGAGCTGAAGCCGGGAAGGATGAGGCTGAAAGTGGCGTAGGCAATGCAGATCAGCACCACGAGCCCGAACTCGTTGCTGTACAGCATGCGCTGCGCCAGCGACTGATGGCGGTGCCTGATGGTGTCTGTCGGTGCGGAGCCGTTCGCCGGTGACAAGGTCGAGCTCTCGAAGTCGGGGAAATCCTAAGCCATGGCCCAAGTTACCGGGCCATGGCCGATATCACGCGTTCAGGCTCAGCTGCAGGTCATGTAGGTCTTTTCGAAATTGGCCAGCAGGTCCTTGGTGATGGCGCGCATGGCATCGACATAGTTGTCGACCTGCGCCGCGTCCACATAGACGGTGCCGGAATCGACGAACTTGGCGGTCAGGGCGTTGGACTTCCACGGCGCGTCGTCCTTCAGCTTGCAGCCGGAGCGCAGCTTGTCGAGCACATAGGAGCCGATATAGCCCTGGCCATAGGGATTCTGCAGCATGGTGCCGTTCACGAAGCCGTCCTTGATGGCCTTGAGAACGATCTCGTCATGGTCGATGCCCACCATCTTGATGCGCTTGTCGCCGAGCTTGCGCAGTGCGTTCGCCGCCGTCACAGCCGGGACCCAGGCTGTGGTGACGATGCCGTCGACATTGGCGGCGCTGGCCGCGAGATAGGCATTGATCTTTTCTTCGGCGGGCTGCGGCGCGTCGATGTCGGCGATGACCTGCACCACTTGGACGGCGCCATTGGTTTCATCCGCCGCCTTCTGCACGGCATCGATGCGCAATTGCGTGTTCGGATCGACCAGGAAGCCGGTGAAATGCGCGATGCGGCCTTTGCCGCCCATCGCCTTGATCAGCTCCTTGGTGCCGAGATAGGCTGAATTGCCGGTGTCGGTGCCCATGCAGAACAAAGCCGGGGTCGGATCCTTGAGACAGCCGGCGAGGGCCAGCGCCTGACCGCCATTCTCGGTGATCTCCTGAACGACCGGATTGGTGCCGACGGCGTCGCCCGGGAAAATCAGGAATGAATTGTAGCCCTGGCTCAGGAGGCTTTCGAGCAGCTGGGTCTGTTGCGACAGCTCCCATTTCTGCGGCACGCGGTAATCGGCGGCACCTAAGCCGAAATCCTTCACGGCGTCGGCGCCGGCCTGTTCCCAGGCCGAGAAATAGGGATGCGGTCCGCCCGGAACCAGCGCCACCTTGGTGTCCGAGCCGGCAAGTGCAGGGATGGAAAACATGGCGCAGGCCATGAAAGCCATCGTCAAAGTCTTGATCGATTTCATGATTTCGTCCTCCCAGATCCGCTTATCTTTGTTGCGAGCTTTCTAGGATGCTAGTATACAAGTTAATATGCGTCAACAGTTCGAAATCAACCGGCGCATGCCGACGGCGGACCAGATCTATCATCATCTGCGCAACGCCATTCTGTTCTGGCAAGTGCTGCCGAAAGAGCCGATCAGCGAGAACAGGGTGTCCGGCATGTTCGGCGTCTCGCGCTCGCCGGTGCGGACCGCGATCGCACGGCTGGCCGAAGAAGGGTTGATCGACGTTTTTCCCCAGCGCGGCACTTTCGTGGCCCCGATACGTCTGCAGGCGGTGCGCGAGGCCCAGTTCGCGCGGCTCGCCCTTGAAGTGGCGCTCGTCTGCGAGGCGGCCGACAAATGGACTCAGGCCGATGCGCAGGCCCTCAGGGAGAGTTTGACGCGGCAGGCGCGTCATGCCGAAGGGCGCGATCTCTCCGGGTTCTATGCCGAGAACGAGACGTTTCATCTGATCATCGCCAAGGCGGCCGGTCTCGAAGGGGTCTGGAGGATGATTCAGTCGGTCAAGGCGTTGTGGGACAGGGTCGGGCATATCGCCAACCGCAATCCCGAGCATCTGCAATCGGTCATCGCGGAACATGAAGGTGTCGCGGTGGCGCTGCAGAAGAATGACCGCGAGGCGGCGCGTGCGGCCATGACCGTGCATATGAGCTCATTGGCCGGCGCCATCGAACGGTTGCGCCCGGAGCATCCGGATTATTTCGAGGACTAGCCGGGCGCCGCGCTGCCACTATGATAGAGCCAGCGAAACAGGGGGAATCGCCAGATGGGACGATATATTCTGCACGGACGGCCAGGCTGGGGCTCGGTTCTTACCGAAGCGCAGCTCGACTGGTACGGGCTGGCTTACGATTTCGTCGATGACGGCGATCTCTTCGAGGATGACAAGGCGCGCCGCAAGCTGGCGAAGCTCAATCCGCTGCCGCAATATCCGACCCTCGTTTTGCCCGACGGCCAGGTGATGACGGAAAGCGCCGCCATCACGCTGCATCTCGCCGATGCGGCGAAGAGCTTCGAGCTGGTGCCGGAGCCCGGCGATAAGACGCGGCCGCGTTTCCTGCGCTGGCTCGTCTTCATCGTCGCCAATATCTATCCGACCTTCACCTATGCCGACGTGCCGGGGCGCTTCGTGCCAGGCGAGAAGGCGGCCAAGGGCTTCCGCGCCAATATCGACGAGTATCAGAAGGCGCTGTGGAGCATGGTCGAGGCCGAGGCGAAAGCGCCATGGTTCCTGGGCAAGCGGTTCTCGGCGCTCGATATCTATTTCTGCGCCATGACGCGCTGGCGCCCGCGGGAACCCTGGTTCGAGGAGAACGCGCCCAAGGTCTTCGCGGCGGGCCGTAAATGCGACGACCTGCCGAAGCTCAAGGCGGTGTGGAAGCGGAATTATCCGGGCTAGCGCGGGATGCGAAAAAGTGGACGCCGGTTTTTCGCTAGAATCCCGCGCTGAATCTTAGGAATCGATCACGTTTATGAGTTTGGATCGATCCGATCCAAACTCATCGTGATCTCGTGACGTATTTTTGCCTTGAGCGGCGGCCACGCTTGAGCTTCTTGGACCAAGAGGAGGATCGCTTCATGAAACTGCGCCTCATTCTTTCGTCGGTCTTTGTCGTGGCGGCATTGCCGGCCTTTGCCGAGGAGATCTCCGTCTCGGGATGCGCGGCGGCCGGCGTCGAGGCGAGCTGCCTGATCCTCAAGGCGGAAGACGGCAAGACCTATGACATCACCGCGGCGCAGCCGGCGCCGGAGCCCGGTACCTATGGCAAGGTGACGGGGACGCTCAGCGACAAGATGTCGATCTGCCAGCAAGGGCCGGTGGTCGATCCGGCGCAATGGCAGGTCGAGCCGGGGCGGGAATGTCCGGTCGAGACCTCGCAATAGCTCCGCTTGCTATCGCGGACGCGGCCATGGTTAGTCTTGGGACGAGGAACAGCGGAATTTCGCGAGATGCTGTAGATCCTCTGATAATCCCCTGTAAATCCGCTGATACTGCGCTGTTAATTAACAGGGGTGTTCCGCTGCAGATCTCCCGCCCTATTTATAGGCCACTGCGGCGCTCGAGGGGCCGGCGAGCGGAATGACGGCGAAGCGGCGGAAGCCCGCCTCGCGGCACCAGCCCGCGAAATCGGCGCCGGTATAGTCGAAGGCGTCGCCGAACTCGATCAGCATGTTGAGAGACATCAGAAGGCCGAAGGCGTTCTTGCGCCGCTCGTCGTCGATCAAGGCCTCGATGACGACGAAAGCGCCGCCTTCGGGCAACGCTTCATAGGCCTTGGCGATGAGCCTCTTCTTCTTTTCGAGATTCCAGTCATGCAGGATCATGCCCATGGTGATGACGTCGGCGCTGGGCAGCGGATCGGCGAAGAAGTCGCCGCCCACCGCTTTCACGCGATCGCTCAAGCCCGCTTGCGCGATCCTGCGCGTGGCGATCGGTACAACATTGGGCAGATCGAAACTCGTGCAGCTCATATGCGGCTGGGCGGCGGCGACCATGCAGGAGAGCTGGCCGGTGGCGCCGCCGACGTCGCACAAAGTGCGGTAGGCCGAGAAGTCGAATTTTTCCGCGAAGGCGCGGAAATTGCCGGCCGAGATGCCGGACATCGCATTCATGAACTGCTCGAGCCGCTCGGGCACCTCATAGAGCTTGGCGAACATCGGCTCGCCCGAATGTTTGGTCTCGTTCTGCGGCTTGCCGGTCTTGAGCGCCTCGGTCAGATCGGCCCAGAAGCGATAAAGCCGGGCATTGGCCATCTCCAATATACCGCCGACATAGGCGGGGCTGTTGGCGTCGAGGAAGAGCGCGCCTTCCGGCGTGTTGGCATACCGGGCTTCGGGTCCATTGCCGGTGCGCTCGAGCAGTCCCAAAGCGACGAGCGCGTCGGGGAAGTCGGGCACTGCCCGCTCGTTCAAGGCGAGGTTCCTGGCGATCTCGGCGGCGGTCATCGGGCTGCGGGCGAGGGCGGTGAAGAGCTTCAGCTCGATCGCCGACAGCAGCGTCTTCGAGGCGAAGAAACCCATGCCGATCTGCAGAATATGAGAGGGGGTGAGGTCCGACATGCGCCATCCCTGATTGCCGGCCCCCGCGCGGTATCTAAGCGGGTCTTTTTCCGCCGCGCAAGCGGCAGTCTCACGCGCCGCGGCGTAGCCCTTCGGCGAGGCGGTGCACGTCATGCACCCAGATGCCGCCGCCATCGGGCGGCAGCTCCAGCCACTGGCGCTGCTTCAGGGTGTTCTGGGTGTCCTCATAACCCGACTGCCAGTGCTCGCGCATCGAGGTGCCGGAGAACTCATAGTCCTTGGCGTGGCCTTCATAGGCCTTCTGCTGGTAGATGAGATGGATGATGGTGAGCTCGGGCAGGTCGGAGAGCTCCTTGATCCAGCGCGCCTCGTCGGCGGTCTGATTCTTCTTCGGAATACGCGCCAGCGCCGCATGGGCGCGCTGCTTCCATTTCTGGATCTTGCGGTACATGTCGGTGTTGTAGCGCGTGCGCGAGGAATACATGATGTCCTTGTGGCGCGCCATGACATCGGCCATCTCGCGCGGCAAGACGCCTCGGGCCGAGAACAGGTCGACCTGGAAGACGAGTGAGTTGAGATCGTCCTCCTGCTCGAGCAGATGCTGCAGCGGCGTGTTGGAGACGATGCCGCCGTCCCAGAAATAATCGGTGCCGATCTGCACCATCGGCAGCGCCGGCGGCAACGCGCCGCTCGCCATCACATGCTCCGGTGTGATCTCCTCGTCGCGATTGTCGAAATAGACGAAGTTGCCGGTCGTTACATTGACGGCGCCGACCGAGAAGCGCGAGCGGCGTTCATTGATGAGCGAGAAGTCGACGAGATCGAGAAGCGTCTCGCGCAGGGGCGCGCTGTCATAGAAGCTCGTCGCGGTCTTGGCGCCGGCGGGGCTCAGCCACGGGTTGAAGGCGTGCGGCTTGAAGAAGCCGGGCTGGCCGTCGCTCAAGGTCATATAGGAGCTGATCGAGTTGCGCATGCGCCGGAAGACGTCGCCGTCGGGTGTGTAGGACCAGATCTTGCGCGCGGTGATGCGTTCCCAGAATTCGCGCAAGCGGGGCAGGCGCTGCTCGCGCGGATTGCCGGCGATGATGGCGGCGTTGATGCCGCCGATCGACACGCCGGTCACCCAGTCGGGCTCGATCTCGGCCTCATGCAGCGCCTGGTAGACGCCGGCCTGATAGGCGCCAAGCGCGCCGCCGCCCTGGAAGATGAGCGCGATGCGGTCGCAGCGCTCAGGCCGCCAGCTCAAAGGTTTCGCCTTGCCGTTCTGCCGTTCGACCTGCTTGTCCATGATCCGTCCCGGGCGGGTTACTCTGGATTTCAGCAAACCAAGCCGGTGTGACACGCACATGACGCCCTGCCGTCACATGACTTCAATGAAAGCCGCCTTAGCTCGTTTCTCCATCAAAAGAGGGTTGCGACATGACGGTTGAAAGAAGCGCTATCGTCACCGGATCGACCAGCGGCATCGGGCTCGCCATCGCCGAAGCCCTGGCGCGGTCGGGACATGATGTGATGCTGAACGGGCTCGGCAGGCCTGAGGATGTCGAGACGATCAGGTCCGGGATGGCCGACAGACATGGCGTCGACGTTCTGTTCAGCGGCGCCGATATGAGTCGGCCTGACGCGATTGCGGAGATGATCGCCACCGCCGAGCGCGCCTTCGGCAAGGTCGACATTCTCGTCAACAATGCCGGCATCCAATATGTGGCGCCGATCGAGGAATTTCCGCCGGAGAAGTGGGATCAGATCCTGAGCATCAATCTGTCGGCCTCGTTCCACGCCATCAGCCATGTGCTGCCCGGCATGAAGCAGCGCAAATTCGGCCGTATCGTGCAGATCGCCTCCGCCCATGCGCTGGTCGCGTCGCCCTTCAAGAGCGCCTATGTCGCCGCCAAGCACGGCATCGCCGGCCTCACCAAGACGGTGGCGCTCGAAGGGGCCGAGTTCGGCGTGACGGCGAATGCCGTGTGCCCCGGTTACGTGCTCACCCCTCTGGTCGAGAAGCAGATCCCCGAGCAGGCGAAAGCGCGCGGCATTTCCGAGGACGCCGTCATCCGCGACGTGCTGCTGGCGGCGCAGCCGACTAAACGCTTTGTCACTGTCGAGGAGGTCGCGGCCCTCGTATTGTTCCTGTGCAGCGACGCGGCTGCCTCGATCACCGGCGCCACGATCCCCATCGATGGCGGTTGGACCTGTCATTAAGCGGAGAGCCACATGCGTGTCGCCGACATTCTCAATCTGCCGTCCATGCCGCTCGCCGGCCCGAGCTATCCCAAAGGACCCTATCGTTTCGTCAATCGCGAATACATGGTCATCACCTATGAGACGGATGCCGACATCATCCGCGCGCAATTGCCTGAGCCGCTCGAGCCGGTCGAGCGGCCGCTCGTCAACTATGAATGGATCAAGATGCCCGACAGCTCGGGCTTCGGCAGTTACACCGAGACGGGCATCGTCATTCCCTGCCGTTTCAAGGGCGAGGATGTCGGCTTCGTGTCGCAGATGTATCTCGACGATGATCCACCGATCGTCGCCGGCCGCGAGATCTGGGGCTTCCCCAAGAAATACGCGCATCCCAAGCTCGAAGTGGTGAAGGACACGCTGACCGGCACGCTCGATTATGGCGGCCAGCTTGTCGCCATGGGCACCATGGGCTACAAGCACGAGGCGATGAGCGGCAATGGCGAGAAGACCACCGCGATCCTGAGCAAGACCCAGGTCAATCTGAAGATCATTCCGGGCGAGGACGGCCGCCACGATATCTGCCAGCTCGTCGCCTATAATCTCACCGAGATCACCGTCAAAGGGTCATGGATCGGGCCCGGCCGGCTCCATCTCGTGCCGCATGTCAATGCGCCGGTCGCCGACCTGCCGGTTCGCAAGATCATCGGCGCCCACCACTTCATCGCTGACCTGACGCTGCCCTATGGCCGCGTGGTGCACGATTATCTGAAGCCATAGGGCTTCGACAAAGAAAAGCCGGGCGTCCGATCGGAACGCCCGGCTTTTTTCGTGATCAGAACACCGTGGCGAAGAGATAATAAAGCGTGCCGGAAAGCATGATCGCGATCGGCAGCGTCAGCACCCAGGCGAGCAGCAGGTTGCGCACCGTCGCCATTTGCAGGCCGGAGCCGTTCGCCGCCATCGTGCCGGCGACGCCGGAGGAGAGCACGTGGGTGGTCGAGACCGGCAGGCCCAGCATGTCGGCGGCGCCGATCGTGCTCGCCGCGACGAGCTCGGCGGAGGCGCCCTGCGCATAGGTCATGTGGCTCTTGCCGATCTTCTCGCCGACCGTCACCACGATGCGTTTCCAGCCGATCATGGTGCCGAGGCCGAGGGCGATCGCCACCGCCACCTTGACCCAGAGCGGGATGAACTTGGTGGCGCCGTCGAGCGACTTCTTATAGGCGCCGAGTGTCGCCACCTCTTCCTTGCTCAAGTCGTTCGCCTTGTCCTTGAGCAGGAAGCGGATGGCCTCGGAGGCGAGATACATGTCGTTGCGGGTGTTGCCGACCGCTTCCGCCGGCACCTTCTTGATCGAGCCATAGCCGCTGACCTGATGCGAAATCTCCTTCACCAGGCCGGCGAGAGCGGGATAAGTCGCCTCGCTGATCTGGCGCTCCGAGACGTAAGACGTCACCGCGGGACGCGGATTGCCGCCCGGAATGGTGAAGCCGGAAGATTTCCGTTCGATCACCTCGGCGGCCGCGACCGAGGTCTTGTTGAATTCGACCATCTGGGTGTCCGGCATGGCGCGGTTCAAGGCATAGGCCGTCGGCACCGTGCCGATGAGGATGAGCATGATGAGGCCCATGCCCTTCTGTCCGTCATTCGAGCCATGGGCGAAGGAGACGCCGGTGCAGGTAAGAATGAGCAGGCCACGGATCCACCAGGGCGGCGGCTGGTTGCCTTTCGGCTCCTGATAAAGCGCCGGGTTGCGGACCACGAATTTGAGCGCGAGGAGCAGAATGGCGGCGGCGATGAAGCCGACGAGCGGTGAGAGCAGCAGCGACCAGCCGATCTCGGTCGCCTTCGACCAGTCGACGCCGGACGTGCCGTCATGGCCATGCATCAGTGCATTGGCGACGCCGACGCCGATGATCGAACCGATCAGTGTATGCGAGCTCGAGGCCGGCAGGCCCAGATACCAGGTGCCGAGATTCCAGATGATCGCGGCGATGAGCAGCGCGAAGACCATGGCGAAACCGGCATTGCTGCCGACCTGCAGGATGAGCTCGACGGGGAGCAGCGAGATGATGCCGAAGGCGACGGCGCCGGTCGACACCATGACGCCCAGAAAGTTGAACACGCCCGCCCATACGACCGCGACATTGGCGGGCAGCGCGTGGGTGTAGATGACGGTCGCCACCGCATTGGCGGTGTCGTGGAAGCCGTTGACGAATTCGAAGCCGAGCGCGATCAGCAGTGCGGCGCCGAGCAGCAGGAAGGGCAGGTAGTTGCGCACCGACGTGCCGGCCTCGGAAATGTCCACATAGAGACTGTAGGCCGTGAAGATCAGTCCGGCGGCGAGCACGCCGCCGAACAGGATCACGCTGATCAGATTGAGGCCCTGGTCGAGATCGGGACGGGTCTGTCGACCCGATGCACCCGCCGTCATGTCGGTCATGTCGCGCTCCTGAGGTAACTCACAGGAACGTGATCTAGGGCCGCGAAGATGAAGCTGCGATGACGGTCAGATCAAGGATGGCATCAATGCGATGCGTGGCAGAGCCGGTGGTCGCTCAATACCTCGATGACGCGGCAGTCGGAGACATGGCCGTGGCCGCACTCGACCACCATGCGCTTCAACTCCTTCTGCAGCGCCTTGAGGCGCTTGAGGCGCTGCTCGACCTCTTCGAGCTGGCGGCTCGCGATGTCGTCGGCGCGCTCGCAGCTCGTCTGCGGATTGTCTGACAGACTCAACAGCTCACGGATGGCGTCGATCGAAAAACCGAGCTCGCGGGCATGGCGGATGAAGGTCAGTCTTTTCCTGTCATCGATGTCGTAGAGCCGGTGGCCGCCTTCGGTGCGGGTGAAGGGGGCCATGAGCCCGATGCTCTCGTAATAACGGATGGTCTGGACCTTGGTGTCGGTCGCCTCGGAGAGTTTCCCTATGGTGAAACCGGCCATGCAATTTTCCTCTTGTATCTCTAGTGGCTAGAGATTGTACGCCTTGATCATGATGTCAAGAGAACCCCAAATCCAGAAGTTCAAGATCACCGGCATGGACTGTGCCAGCTGCGCCCGCAAGATCGAGGTGGCCGTCGGCCGCGTCAAAGGCGCCAGCGATGTCAAGGTCGGTGTGACCAGCGAAACCCTGACCGTGACCCTCGCCGAGGCGCTTCATGCCGCCGAGGTGACCGCCACGGTCAAGAGCCTCGGCTATGGCATCGCGCCTGTCGGCGCCTCCGCCGCAGCGCCGGCGGCGAAACCCGCGCATAGTCATGACCATGATCACGATCACAGCACCTGCGGTGGTCACCATCATGATCATGCGCCGGTGGCCAAGGAACCGCTTATCCAGAAATTCAAGATCACCGGCATGGATTGCGCCAGCTGCGCCCGCAAGATCGAGGTCGCGGTCGCCCGCATCGATGGCGCCAGCGACGTCAAGGTCGGCCTGACCAGCGAGACGCTCACCGTGACCCTGGCCACGCTCGAACGTGCCGCTGATGTCACCGCCACGGTCAAGAGCCTCGGTTATGCCGTTGCTCCGCTCGGCGCGTCCGTCGCTCCGGCGGCGAAGGCCCCGCATACGCATGATCATGACCATGGCAGCTGCAACGGCCATCATCACGACCATGACCATGGTCACGATCACGACCATGATCATGGCCAGCCCGCGATTGCCGCCGTCGCCGCTGCCGCGCCGGCCCCCGCAGACCACGCGGAGGCCCGCTGGTGGCAATCGGCGAAAGGCCGGCTCGTCCTCATTTCGGGCGCGCTGATCGCCGCCGCCTATGTGGCGACGCAGTTCATCCCCGGTATCTCCTATTACGTGTTCCTCGCCGCCGGCGCGGTGGGCGCCATTCCGGTGGTCAAACGCGCTTTCATGGCGGCGCGTTTCGGCTCGGTCTTCACCATCGAGATGCTGATGACCATCGCGGTCATCGGTGCTGTCGTCATCGGTGCCACCGAGGAAGCGGCCCTCGTCGTCTTCCTCTTCGCGGTCGGTGAATTGCTGGAAGGGGTGGCCGCCGGCCGCGCCCGCTCCGGCATCAAGGCGCTCGCCAATATCGCGCCCAAGACGGCAATGGTCGAAACCCGCACCGGCCTGGTCGAAATGCCGATCGCACAGATCGCGGTCGGCTCGACCGTCGTGGTGCGCCCGGGCGACCGCGTGCCGGCCGACGGCACGGTGATCTCGGGCACTTCCTCGCTCGATGAATCGGCGCTCACCGGTGAATCGGTGCCGCGCCTGAAGGAGCCGGGCGACACGGTGCTCGCCGGCTCGATCAACACCGAGGCGATGCTGCGCTGCCGGGTCGAGAAGCCGGCCGAGGACACGCTCATTGCGCGCGTGGTGCGCCTCGTCGAGGAAGCGGCCGACGCCAAGGCGCCGACCGAACGCTTCATCGACACCTTCTCGCGCTACTACATGCCGGCCATCTGCGCCGTGGCCATTCTCGTCGCCGTCCTGCCGCCGCTCGTCTGGGGCCAGGACTGGTCGACCTGGATCTACCGCGCTTTGGCGCTGCTGTTGATCGGCTGCCCCTGTGCGCTCGTCATATCGACACCGGCGGCGATCGCCTCGGCGCTGGCGGCCGGCGCCCGGCGCGGCCTCCTCGTCAAGGGCGGCGGCGTCCTCGAAGCGATCGGCAAGGTCAAGGCCATCGCCTTCGACAAGACCGGCACGCTCACCGAAGGCAAGCCCAAGGTCACCGATATCGTGACGCTTGCCGATCTCGATCAGGCGGGTGTGCTGAAGCTCGCCGCGGCGGCGGAGTCGGCCTCCTCCCATCCGCTCGCCGCGGCGATCGTGGCGGAAGCCAAGGCGCGCAAGGTCGCCTTCACGCCGGCGAGCCACTCGGAAGCGCTGCCCGGCAAGGGCCTCAACGCCATGGTCGACGGCCAGATCATCACCATCGGTGCGCCGGCCAGGCTCGGCGTCACCAGCGTCGATGTGCTGACCCGCGCCCGCAGCCTCGAGGCGCAAGGCAAGAGCGTCTCGATCGTGCAGTCGGGTGGCAAGGCGCTGGGCCTCATTGCTCTGCGCGACGAGCCGCGCGCCGATGCGGTCGCAGGGCTCAAGGATGTCACCTCGCTCGGCATCCGTACCGTGATGCTCACCGGCGACAACCGCGCCAATGCCGAGGCGATCGGCAAGACGCTCGGCATGGAGGTCAATGCCGAGCTGCTGCCCGAGGACAAGCTCGCCTTCATCAAGAAGCTTGCCGCCGAGGGCGGCGTCGCCAAAGTCGGCGACGGCATCAATGACGCGCCGGCGCTCGCCGCCGCCACGGTCGGCATCGCCATGGGCTCGGGCACCGATGTGGCGCTCGAGGCGGCGGATGCGGCGGTGCTGAACAATCGCGTCACCGATGTGGCGGCACTCGTCCGCCTGTCGCGGCGCACGCTCAGCATCATCCGCGAGAACGTGACGATCGCGCTCGGCCTCAAGGCGGTGTTCCTCGTCACCACCGTCATGGGCACGACCGGCCTGTGGATCGCCATTCTGGCCGATACCGGCGCCACGGTGCTGGTGACCGCCAATGCGCTGAGGCTGCTCAGAGCGAAGTAGGGTTCCGGCCCATTCCATGATCTGGCGCGCGAGGACGGCAAGGCCTGTCCTCGCGCGTCGCTTATTGGCTAAAACCCATCAGATTCCCTTACGACATTCTTAACCTCTGCAATCCACGGTTTTTTAGGGATTTGCGTTCATTTTTCCGCATAGTTTAAGGGGCCTCTCTATGCTGAAAGTACTGACGTGTCTGACCGTGGACCATGATCTGCGGCTGGTTGCGATAGCGGCGGTCATCTGCGCCATCGGAAGCTTCGTGGCGCTCAGGCTTTTCATGCGGGCGCGGGCCTCCGATGGGGTTTTACGGCGGCAGTGGCTGCTTTTGGCGGGAACCGCCGCCGGCACGGCCACCTGGGCCACCCACTTTCTCGCCATGCTGGCCTTTGCGCCGACTTTGCCGACCGGCTATGACCCCTTCCTCACCACCTTGTCGCTGGTCATCGCGGTGGCCGGGCTGACGGTGGCTTTCGCCGTCGCCGGCTGGTCGTCCAGGAGCTTCCATCCGCGGCTCGGTGGCGCTTTGGCGGGGCTCGGCATCAGCGCCATGCATTATACCGGCATGGCCGGCTTCCGCGTGGCGGGGCAGATCGAATGGGACAAGGGTTATGTCGTCGCCTCGGTCGTTCTCAGCATGCTTCTCGGCATGCTCGCGATGCATTTCGCGCGTCAGCCCGACGGCTGGCGTGGCCGCTACGGCGCCGGCCTCGCTTTCGTGCTCGCCATCTGCAGTCTGCATTTCACCGGCATGGCGGCGGTCACCATCCTGCCCGATCCGTTGATCGATGTGCCGCTCGGCGCCGTGCCGAAACATGTGATGGTGTTCTTCATCGCCGCCGCTTCCGCGCTGGTGCTCACCATCGGCATCGCCGCCTATTTCGCCGACAAGAGTGCCCGCGGTGAAGGCCAGGCGCGGCTCCGGCGTCTCGCCAATGCGGCGATCGAAGGGCTCGTCATCGTCAAGGACGACCGCATCATCGACGTCAATACCAGCTTCGAGGAGCTCACCGGCTACCGGCGTGATCAGGTCGTCAATCGCGGCCTGTTCGACACGATCCTCACGCTGGAGGACGACGTGTCCGCGCTGGATGCGGTGAAAAGCGAAGGGATGCTGCGTGGCGCCGACGGCCGGCTGATCCCGATCGAGCTCCTGTCGAAGCCCGCCGATTCCGTGGCCGGCAGCCGTGTCTATTCGGTGCGTGACCTGACCGAAAAGAAGATGGCCGAGGGCCGCATCCATTATCTCGCCCATTTCGATTCGCTGACCGGGCTTCCCAATCGCAGCTCCTTCCTCGACCGCCTGGCGCGTGAAATCCGCGAGGCGCGGGAGCGGGACAAGAGCTTCGCGCTGCTGAGCTTCGATCTCGACCGCTTCAAGGAAGCCAATGACATGTTCGGCCATGCGGCGGGCGACCTGGTGCTGGCCGAGATCGCCCGGCGCTTCACGGCATCGCTGAAGGGGGCGGAATTCGCTGCCCGTTTCGGCGGTGATGAATTCTTCGCCATCGTGCCCGATGCCGGCAGGCCGGAGCAGGTGATGGACTTTGCCGAACGCGTCCTTACCGCGTTGCGCGCGCCGATGATGTTCGAAGGCAATGAAATCCATATCGGCGCCAGCGTCGGCATCGCGCTGTTCCCGGTCGACGCCGCGGATGCGCCCGAGCTCATGGCCAATGCCGATCTCGCAATGTATCGCGCCAAGGATACGGCGGCCGGCCGCGCCTGCTTCTTCGAGCCCGCCATGGATCTGCAGATGCGCGAGCGGCGCGGTCTGGCGCGCGATCTGAGGCTTGCTCTGGCGCAAGGCGAGTTCGAGCTCTATTACCAGCCGCAATCGCGCCTCACCGACAATCTGACGATCGGCTATGAGGCGCTCATCCGCTGGCATCATCCGACGCGTGGGCTCATCCCGCCGGCCGAATTCATCCCGATCGCGGAAGAGACCGGCCTCATCGTCCAGATCGGTGAATGGGTGCTGCGCCAGGCCTGCGCCACGGCGGCGTCCTGGGCCGAGCCCTACCGGATCGCCGTCAATCTCTCGCCGGTGCAGTTCAGCCATGGTGCGCTGCCCGAGACCGTGCACGCCATTCTCGTCGAAACCGGCCTGTCGCCGAAGCGGCTCGAGGTCGAGGTGACGGAATCGCTGTTGATCTCCGATCCCGACACGGCGCTCCATATACTGCGCCGGCTGAAGGGGCTCGGCGTCTCGATCGCCATGGATGATTTCGGCACCGGCTATTCGTCGCTGTCGACCTTGCAGTCTTTTCCCTTCGACAAGATCAAGATCGACCGCTCCTTCCTCGACAAGCTCGGCAAGCACCGCAAGGCGGCCTCGATCATCCGCGCCGTGCTGGCGCTTGGGCGCAGCCTCGAAATCCCGGTGCTGGCGGAAGGTATCGAAACCAAGGCGCATCTCGATTTCCTGAGGCAGGAAGGCTGCGACGAGGCGCAAGGTTATTTCCTCGGCCGGCCGATGCCAGTGGGGCTGATGTTCCCGCAAGCCGCCGCCGGAGTCGCCTAATCTACAGAGCTTTGGTCGGCAATGGTGCGGTGGCGCGCTTCTGCACCATCTGAAGCAGTAGGATGAAGCCCAACGCCACCGCCATGGCCACGGCGCACAGGCCGAAGGCGAAGCTCGTCGAATGGGTCGTCGCCACCCAGCCGAAGAACCACGGCGCCAGCACACGTGGCAGGCCGGCGATCAGCGAGACGATGCCGAGCGCGCGGGCGGGATTCTCCTGCATATGTTTGGCGGTGATGGCGAAGATCGCCGGGATGACGCAGGCGGTACCGAAGCCGGTCACCGCGAAGGCGACGGCGCTCAAGAGGAAATTGTCCGACAGGCCGATGAGTACGAAGCCGGTCGTGGCGAGCAGCAGGGAACCGAGAATCAGCGGGATGTCGCCGAAGCGGGCACGGATGCCGTCGCCGCCGGCGCGGATGGTGGAGTTGCACAGGCCGAAGAAAGCGGTGCCGAGGCCGGCGATGGCGGCAAGATCGGGCGCCTGCTCGTCGAGCAGCTTGGCCGACCACATGATCGCCGCGGTTTCGCCGGCGATGACGAGGCCGGCGGCAAGACCGAGGATGATAAGAGGTGTGAGAAGCGGCGCGGGCGCGCCGGGTGTGGGGCGCGCCATGGCGGAGTAACGCGGCTTCAGGCGGCGCGCCACGAAGACCATCGTGGCGCCGATGCCGAGGCAGAGTATGACCGCCGCCCAGCCGGTGCTGGCATCGGCCGAGACCAGGCTGCCGATCAGCGCGAAGACCGCCATGGAGCCTGAGGCCGAGGCATGGAAGCGGGTGAAGATCGGCCTCTTCAGGTCGGCCTCCACATAACTCGCCTCGGCATTCATGAAGAGGTCGAGCAGGCCCTGGGCGGCGCCGAACAGTACAAGTGCGATGAGGAACCAGAGCGGGCTTGCGGCGATGAGCAGGAGTGCGCCGGTCAGAGCGACCAGCGGCATGCCGGCGAGGATCAAAGCGCGGTTGCTGGCGAAACGGGCGAGGGTGCCGCCCGAGGACATGACAATCACATAAGCGATGCCATAGAAGGTGATGCCGAGGCCCAGCATCAGGCTGTCGACGCCGGAATTGCGCATCACCACCGGGATCGTCCCGGCCCACATGCCGGAGGAGACGCCATAGCCGATGAAGACGGCCGTCATGGCGGCGCGGGGCGAGGTCAGATAGCGGGCTTCGGGGAGCATTTGCGGCGGGACGTTAGTTGCCGCCGAGTGATCCGGCAAGCGGGCCCGGCGCAGGGCTGACCACCTCAGGATTGAGAATTTTGCATGACCGGCGGCGCGGTCCGATCAGCCGGCCAAATGTCGCCACAAAGCGTCGATCCGGGCGGCGAAGTTTTTCGGCTGCTCGGCGAAGAGATGGCCGGTCTCGCTGGCGATGCGGGCGAGGATGGCCTGGCGCCGCCGGTCGATCAGCGCCAGCGCCTGGTCCTTCTGGGCGAGGGCGGCGAAGGGGCTTTCCGGCCGGGCGAATTCGGCGGTGAGCTCGTCGAGATCATGGAGATCGCCCAGATCCTCGCGCAGCTCCTGAAGCTCCACCACCCAGACCTTGAACAGCTTGGGCCACAGGGGCTTCACGAGGTCCACATGATGAAGGTGGTGGATGACCGATTTGCGCGCTTCATGGAGGAGCGGCATCTCCTTGCGCTCCAGCCCGTCACGCAGCAGGCTCCTGGCCTTGGCGTAGCAAATCCGCATACCCTTCACGAACAGGCTCATATCGCGCTTGGGCAAGGGCCAGTCGGCGATGCGCGGACGCAATTCCTCGATCAAGGCGAGGGCGGTCTCGATGTGCCGGCCGGCTTCTTCCGGACTCACCACATCGGCGCGCAGCTCGCGCGCTGCTGCCGCGAGGGCGGCAAAGACCGGCTCCTCCGCCGCGGCATCGGCGGTGGCTGCCTTCAGCTTGGCGATGGCCTCGCCCATCGCCTCGGTATGCCGAAGCACCGCCAGGGCATGGGCGGCGTCGCGCAGCGTCTGATTCTCGGTCTGAAAGGATTCTTTGCCCAAAGCCGGCTTCATGAGCCGCAGAAGACTGCGGGCGAGCTTGAGGCGACGCCTGGCCGGATGTACGGTTTTGCCGGATCTGGCCTGCTCCAGGTCCTGGGCGAGGCCCCGCGTGGTCTTGCGCATCAAGCGGCGCAAAGCCTCACCTGCCGGATGATCCACCGAGATCTTCGGCACTTTTCTCAATCCCTCGACTGCCCGGCCCGCACCCTGTCCGGGTTCCTTGTCACAATCAATGATTTCCCCAGAAATTTCTTGAAGATGGGGGTTCACAAGCCGGCATTCGGTTGCTACATACACGCCGCGTTGGCACATCCCCTTGGGTCGCCCAAGCAGTTTTGACGCGGGATGGAGCAGCCCGGTAGCTCGTCAGGCTCATAACCTGAAGGTCATAGGTTCAAATCCTATTCCCGCAACCAAAAAAACCCCAGTAACTTCAATGAGTTGCTGGGGTTTTCCTTTGGTCGACGCAAATCCGGGACAGCGCTGCTGATCCGCTGTTCTCGCGATGTATCTGTCGCAACGGAAGTTCGAAGCCGACCCCTGAGCTCCTCCGCAGACCGACGTCGTTGTCCTTGGATCGTCAGCGACCATAAGCGTGTGTTGAGATCGCAACAGGAGCGGGGACCTGACGCTTCCGGCCCGTTAAGGGCCGGAAGCTTTATTGAGGCGGGCTATTTATGCCCCTGAAGGATACGCTCGACCGGCGCCCAGCCGATATAACTCGGCTGAGTCCAGCCTTCGGCGGGTTCCAGTGCTTCGATTGCCTTCAGATAATCGATGCGCACTTCATCCCAGGCGTGGATGATCCGGCCATCGCCCAGATGGAGTCCGACATGGCCGTAATTGGCGCGGTCGCCCGCGATCTCGCCGGTCATGTCATAGAAGACGAAGGCGCCGCGGGGCGGTGCGTCTGTCATGTTTCCGGCGACGCCATACTCATCCGCCGACTCCTTGGCCGAGCTGCCGCCGAAGATTTCGATGGCATTGGCCACTTCGTAGGCGTCCTCGACGAAAGCGAGGCAGCGGAAACAGTAATCGTCGCGGCCGAGCTGGCGCTCTGCCCAGGCGATGGCGTTATCGATAAAAAACTCGATTTGATTTTTCACGGTGTGAATGTCCTGTTGAGAAAAAGAGGGTTTTCGTCGTAGTCACGATTTTCGCGAAACGCGCCATTTGACCCTCCTCTGCAGAACATCGATCGAGGCGCAGACACATAATGTAATTTGCACGCGATGCAAGGGCGCCTTGACGCACCATCTCCGCGCAGCAATACAAGGGCGATCATGACCGAACAAATATCCGCCGATGCCGAAATCACGCTGCGTCGCATCTCCGCCACGACCGTGTGGGATGTGTGCGCTCTGAGCAACACGCTGTCGCCCGAGCACCGCAATCTGGTGGCCGATAACGGCGCCTCGATCGCGCAGGCGCATTTTTCCGAGAATGCCTGGATGCGCGCCATCTATGCGGATGAGACGCTGGTCGGCTTCGTCATGCTGCATATCGGCGCCGATCACGATGACGGCATCGACTGTGCGGGCGCGTTTCTATGGCGCCTGATGGTCGGCGGCCCGTTTCAGCGCAAGGGCTACGGCGAGAAGGCGATCGCCCTCATCGTGCGCGACCTCAAGGCGCAAGGTTTCACCGAGCTCTATACCAGCTATGGGCAGGAGACGGGCAATGCCGCGGGCTTCTACAAGCGCCTCGGCTTCGTGACGACAGGCGAGATGTATGACGATGAGGTCGAGGCGGTGCTGAAGTTCTGATCAACCGTGTGAGGCCAGCGCCTGCGCATAACGTTCGGGGTCGAGCCTGAGCGTGAGCAGGGCGACGATGAGGATCAACATCGACTGCAGCGCCCAGATGAGCGCGAAGTCCGGAATGAAGCTGTGCAAGGTTGAAATCAGCAGCGGGACCAGAGCCGCGATCATGAAGCCGCCGCCCTGCATGGCGGCGCTCAGCGCACCGGCACGCCAGGGATCGGCGAGGTGATCGAGGCTGATCACCAGGGCAAGGGCGAAGCAGCCGCCGAGGCCTGAGCCCAGCAGAGCGGCTATGAGACAAGGGTTGAGCCCGGGCGTGAAGATGAGCGCGCCGAATCCCGAGAGCTGCAGGGCGAGCGCCAGCCAGAACCACGGCCGCTTGTCGCGCGACCGGCGGCTGAGAATCGGCAGGCCGAGCGCCGTCACCGTCTGGGCGAGCGCCATGACCGCGACGATGGTGCCGCCCGTCGCCGCGGAATGTCCGAGGCTCTGAAAGAACGGGGCGAGCCAGGCGACGGTGAGCGAATAGCCGCTATTGACCAGGCCGAAGCAGAACATGAGCAGGACCGCGCGGGGCGAGCGCCAATAGGCCGGCATCGGGCCCAATTCGGATCGCGCGCGCGGGGCCGGCTTGGCGATCATCAGGACGGCGAGAAGGGCTCCGACCAGCGCCAGCGGCGCGAAGATCGCCAGCGCCAGCTCCCAGCTCGCCACCACCGTGGCGATACGCGGTGAGAGATAGGCGCCGAGCGCGCCGCCGCCCATCAGGGCCGCGGAATAGAGGCCCGTCATCGCGGGGACACGGTGCGGGAATGCGGCCTTGAGAATTCCCGGGAAGACCGCCTGGACGGCGGCGACGCCGAGACCGCAGATCAAGGCCGATGTCAGAAGCAGGGCTTGCCCATGGGCGACGCCGCGCACGGCGAGGCCGATGCCGAGCAGCAGCATGCCGGCGATGACGACGCCGCGCCCGCCGAGCGCCGCCTGCAGGCGAGGTGCGGTGAAACCCATCACGCCCATCAGGAACATCGGCAGGAAGGTCATGACCGACAGCGCCGTCATGCTCATGCCGGTCGCTTCCGAGATCTGTGGCGCCAGTGGACCGATGGCGGTGAGGAAGGGGCGCAGATTGAGGCCGACGACGATGATGAGCACGACGAAGGCTAGGTTACGCCCGGCTGGCGCCGGGTCTTGTGATGAGCCGGCGGTCACGTCGGCAGCGCGCGGGCGTAACGTTTGAGGATGGCGGCGGTATCGCCGTCGGCAATGGGCGCGCGCAGATCGGCCCTGACCGCGACGGATTCGAGATGATGCAGCATCAGCGCCTCGGCGGCGCTTGCATCCCCGGCCTGAAGCGCCGCAATGATGCGGACATGCTCGTCGACGGCGCATTCGGAAGAATGCAGGCGGGCGAAGCGGGCGAGAATCAGCGAGCTCCGCGACACGGTTTCACTCACGAAGCGGGTGAGGACCTGGGAGCCGGTCAGCTCGGCGAGCAGGAGATGGAATTCACCCGCCAGCCTGATCGAGAGCGGACCGTTCACCGGGCGGGCGCGCTCTTCCCGCTCGACATGCTGGCGCAGGCGCTTGACGTCATCGGGCTTGAGATTGCCGGTGAGCCGGCGGATGACCTCGCTCTCGAGCATGCGGCGCAGCGCGAAGATGTCGCGCGCATTCTCGGCGCTCGGCTCGGCGACGAAAGCGCCGCGATTGGCCTGATGCTCGACGAGGCCGTCGCCGCGCAATTGCTGCAAGGCGGCGCGCACGCTGGTGCGGCTGACCTTGAACTCGCCGGCGATGATGTCCTCGGCAAGCTTGGTGCCGGGCTTCAGATTCTGCTCGAGAATGGCATCGCGCAGTGCCTGATAGACGTTCTCCACGCGGCTTCGCTTCTGCGGCACCTCGCCCGTCCTCACCTTGCCTCTCCTGCCGGTCTCGGCGAATTCGCTCTCTTGCGCAATGGTGTTGTCATTATGTGTACATTACTGTATACAGTTTTTGTGTGCAAGTCATCGATTGGCTAAAATCGGGACAGGGCAACAAAAACAAAGCGATGGAGGGAAATGCATGAATAAATCTGTTCTCGCCCTGGCGGCCGTGGCCGCCCTGGGCGCGATGGCGATGTCAGCCGGCGCCGCGACGCTCGATACGGTCAAAGGCCGCGGCAAGCTGATCTGCGGCGTGTCGCTGGCAACCCCGGGCTTCGCCGCCCCCGACGACAAGGGCCGCATGACCGGCTTCGACGCCGATATCTGCCGCTCGATCGCCGCCGCGGTGTTCGGCGATGGCGACAAGGTCGACTTCGTCCCGACCAATATCAATACGCGCTTCCAGGCGGTGCAGTCGGGCGAGGTCGACGTGCTGTCGCGCCAGACGACGCTGACCTATACGCGCGAAGCCTCGCTCGGGCTCGATTTCGGGCCGACCGTCTTTTATGATGGCCAGGGCCTCATGGTGGCCAAGAGCCTCGGCGTCGCCAGCGCCAAGGAGCTGAAGGACGCGGCGATCTGCACGCTGCCCGGCACGACCACGGCGCAGAATCTGAGTGATTTCTTCCGCGTCCTCGGCGCCAAATTCGAGCTCGTCGTGTTCGAAAGCCCGGATGAAAACCGCGCCGCCTTCTTCGGCGGCCGTTGCCAGGCGATCTCCTCGGATCGCTCCGACCTGGCGTCGATCCGCGCCGTCGCCAACAATCCCGACGACTATGTGCTCCTGCCGGAAACCATCTCGAAGGAGCCGCTGGCGCCGGCCGTGCGGCAGAATGATTCCGCCTGGCGCGACATCGTCTCGTGGTCGGTGTGGATGCTGATGGCGGCCGAAGAGAAGGGCATCACCCAGGCCAATGTCGATGAGAAGCTGAAGAGCGAGGATCCCGAGATCCAGCGCATGCTGGGCGTCACCGACGAGCTCGGCCCGATGCTCGGCCTCGACAAGAAATGGGGCTACAACATCATCAAGGCCGTCGGCAATTACGGCGAGGTGTTCGAGCGCAATATGGGCCAGGGCACCCGCCTCGGCATGACGCGCGGACCCAACACGCAATGGAATGCGGGCGGGCTTCTCTACGCTCCGCCGATCCGCTGAGATGAGGCTCGCGCCGCGCTTTTAAGCGGCGCGAGCCCCCTTGCCGCATGACCTTCTTCTACGACAAACGGTTTCGCGCCTGGTTCTACCAGTTCTGCGCGATGGGGATCGTCCTCATCGCCGGCTGGCTGATGTTCGTGACCGTCAGCGACAATCTCGCCAAGCAGAATATCGCCACCGGCTTCGGCTATCTCGATCGCCAGGCCGGCTTCATCATCAGCGAAGCGACCATTCCCTATCAGGAGACCGATACGATCGGTCGGGCGTTGCTGGTCGGCATCGCCAATACGGTCAAGGTCTCGCTGCTGGCGGCGATCATCGGCACGATCATCGGCCTTCTCGTCGGCATCGGCCGCATGTCGCGCAATCCGCTGCTGCAGCGCCTGATGCTCGCCTATGTGGAAGCGTTGCGCAATGTGCCGCTGCTGCTCTATCTCTTTCTCTGGTACGCCATCCTCCTTCTGGCGCTGCCGCCGGTGAAGGAGGCGCTGGAACTGGCGCCGCATATCTATCTCTCCAATAGCGGGCTCGTGCTGCCGTCCTTCACCTTCGAGAAAGGTGCCGCGTATCTGCTTTGGGCCGTCATTCTCGGCGCCATCGCCGCCTTCTTCATCCGCCGCATCGCTTTGCGCCGGCGCGTCGAGACTGGACAGCCAAATCATGGCGGCCTTGCCGCCCTCATGGCCCTGATCGGGCCGGCGCTCGCATTGGTGATCATGGGCGGTGTCGCCATCACATGGGAGATTCCTGAAGCGGGGCGCTTCCGCATCACCGGAGGTCTGCATATAAGGCCGGAATTCGTCGCCCTTCTGGTGGGGCTTTCGCTCAGCGTCTCGGCGAGCGTCGCCGAGATCGTGCGCGCCGGCATCCAGGCGATCAACAAGGGGCAATGGGAAGCAGCCGCGGCGCTCGGGCTGCAGCGCGGCCGCGTGATGCGTCTCGTCATCCTGCCGCAGGCCTTGCGGCTGATGGTGCCGCCGCTCACCAATATCTATCTCACCGTGTTCAAGAACAGCTCGCTCGCCATCGCCATCGGTTATCCCGATCTCGTCATGGTCTCCAACACCGTGATGAACCAGACCGGCCAGGCAATCGAAACCATCGCCATCTTCATGGCGGTCTATCTCGGCCTTTCGGTGGCGATCTCGCTCTTCATGAACTGGTACAATGCGCGCGTCGCGCTGAAGGAGCGTTGAGATGGCCGAGCTTCAGCTGTCCGTCCCTCTTGGCCCGCCGCGGCAGGCGCGGCCGTGGATCAAGAATCTGTTCGGAACGCCGGGCAACGCCCTCATCACCGTGCTCTGCGTCCTGGCGTTCGGCCTGATGGCGAAGATCGCCATTGGCTGGCTGCTGATCGACGCCGTCTTCACGGGCACGCCGGCCGATTGCAAAGCGGGGGGCGGCGCCTGCTGGCCATTCCTTGGCACCAAGCTGCGCTACATGATCTTCGGCTTCTACCCCTATGAGGAGCAGTGGCGTCCCTTTGCTGCCCTGCTTCTGTTCCTCGGCTCGGCGCTCGTCTCGATGATGCCGCGCTTCTGGAGCCGGGGATTGCTCCTCGTCTGGCTCTTCGTGTTGATTCCGGTGCTCTACATTCTGATGGCCGGTGGTGTGCTGGGCCTCAGCGCCGTGCCGAGCTCGAAATGGGGCGGCCTGCCGCTGTCCTTCATGCTGTCCTTCATCGGCCTTGCCGCGGCACTGCCGCTCGGCATCGCGCTCGCGCTGGCGCGTCAGTCGGACCTGCCCGCCATCCGTGTGCTCGCCATCAGCTTCATCGAGATCGTGCGCGGCGTGCCGTTGATCAGCCTGTTGTTCCTGGCGACGGTGATGCTGCCGCTGTTCATGCCGGAAGGCGTGACGATCGACAAATTGCTGCGCGCCCAGGTGGCGATCATCCTCTTCGCCGCCGCCTACATCGCCGAGATCGTGCGCGGCGGCCTGCAGGCGGTGCCGAAGGGACAGATCGAGGCCGGCAATGCGCTGGGGCTGCATTACTGGCTCATCATGCGCAAGATCGTGCTGCCGCAGGCCCTGAAGAAGGTCATTCCGCCGCTCGTCTCGCTGTTCATCGGCTTTTTCCAGGACACGACGCTGGTGACGATCATCGGTCTCCTCGATTTCCTCGACACGGTGCGCTCGGCCTTGCGCGATCCGGACTGGCAGGGCATCGCGGTGCTGGAGGGCTATCTCTTCGCCGCCTTCGTCTACTTCACCTTCAGCGCGCTGATGGGCGCCTATAGCCGCTTCCTCGAGCGTCATTACAGGACCACGCATGACTAGCCACATCACCGTCATCCGCAACGCAGAGCGCGTCGTCGCTTATGACACCGCGCGGAGGGCGCATATCTATCTTTCCGATGGCGACGTCGCCTTCGATCGGACCGGTTTCATCCAGGTCGGCGGGCGCTATGAAGGCGACTTCGGGATGGAGATTTCCGGGCGCGGCAAGATGGTTTTGCCGGGCTTCGTCAATGTGCATTGCCATTCGGGCGAGGAGCCGGTCGCCAAGGGCATCTTCGATGACATGGGCACGCCGGCGCTGTGGGGCAACGCGCTTTATGAATATTCGAACCTGATCGAGATCAGCCCGGAAGCGGTCGAGGCGTCGCTGACGGTGATGCTGGGCGATCTTCAGCGCAGCGGCGTCACGACGCTGGTCGACATTGCCGGGCCGCATGAGACATGGCTGCCGACCCTGGCGAAGAGCGGGGCGCGCGCTTACGTAGCGCCCGGTTTCCGTGAGGCGCAGTGGCATGTGGAAACGAGCCATCGTCTCGATTTCCACTGGGACAAGGCGCGAGGCCGCGAGGCTTTTGCCCGCGCGCTTGCCGTCGTCGACGAAGCGATCGCCCATCCGTCGGGCCGGCTCGGCGGCGTGGTTTCGCCCTCGCAGATCGAGACCTGCTCGGCCGAATTGCTGCAGGACGCGATGCAGGCGGCCCGCGCGCGCGGCGTGCCGATCACCGTCCATGCGGCGCAGACCATGACCGAGCATGAGGAGCTGCTTCGGCGCACCGGCCTCACTGCCGTGCACTATCTCGAAGAGCTCGATCTACTCGCCGATAATCTCATCATCGGCCATTGCATCTTCATCGACGGCCACAGCTGGACGCGCCAGCGGACCCGGCGCGATGTCGAGCTCCTGGCTGAGTATCGCGCCAATGTCGCCCATTGCCCGGTCACTTTCGCCAGAAGCGGCATGGTGCTTGAATCGATCGGCGCCTATCGCCGCCAGGGCGTCAATGTGGCGCTCGGCACCGACAGCTATCCCTACAACATGATCGAGGAGATGCGTCAGGCGCTGATCTGCGGGCGTATCGCCGGCAAGAATTTCGCCGACGTCGCGACGGCCGATGTGCTCGACATGGCGACGCTCGCCGGCGCAAAGGCGCTGGGGCGCGACGATATCGGGCGCATCGCCGCCAAAGCGAAGGCCGATTTCGTCGTCGTCGATCTCCGGCATCCCGTTATGCAGCCTGTTTATGATCCGTTGCGCAATCTCCTCCATTGCGCGGCCGAGCGCGCCATCGAGGCCGTTTATGTCGATGGCGATTGCGTGGTCGAGAAAGGCCGCCCGGTCCATCTCGATTATGACGCGGCCGCCCAGGCGCTCGCCGAGGCGCAGCGTTTCGCCCTGGCGCGGATCAGCGAGAACGACCCGCGCCGGCGCAGGCTGGCGGAATTGGCGCCGCTGAGCCTGCCCGTTGCTTCGGAACATCGAAACCAGAGCGACAGAAAATAATAACTTCCTTGGCCTGCCGTTAGGGACAGACTTGTGCCGTCACCAACACGGAGGAAAGCCAATGAAAAGGATCTGGGGTGTGCTCGGCGCGATGGCCCTCGCATTCGCGAGCACGGCGGCGGCTGCGCAGGAAAAGCTGGTCGTCAGCATCTGGGGCGGTAACTGGAAAGAGGGCGCCGGCATCATCGCCAAGGAGTTCACCAAGCGCACCGGCATGGAGGTCGAGTTCATCACTGGCGGCACGCTCGACCGGCTCGCCAAGGCCAAGGTCGCCAAGGACAACCCGGAGTCGGATGTGGTCTTCACCACCAGCCAGGTCGGCTTCCTCTATCAGGCCGACGGTCTGTTCGAGAAGCTCGACAAGGCCAAGATCACCAATTACGCGGGCCTGGTTCAGGCCGCCGATCGCGGCGACTATGAAGTCGGCGTCTATTCTTATGTCTACAGCCCGGTGTTTCGCGCCGATCTGATGCCGAAGGACTTCAAGCTCACCTCATGGAACGATCTGTGGTCGCCGGAAGTCGCGGGCAAGCTGTCGCTGCCCGATTTCGACCCGAGCCACATCATCATCGCCTCGGCGGTGCTGGCCGGCGGCACGGCCGCGAACTGGGAAGTGGGCATTCCGCTGCTCGAGAAGTTGAAGCCCGGCGTCAAAGCCTTCTATCAGTCGGACGCGACCAGCCAGGATCTGCTCAAGACCGGCGAGACGCCGGTGCAGGTGATGCTGTCGATCAACGCCTATCACCTGATCCAGAACGGCGTGCCGGTCACCATCGCGATCCCGAAGGAAGGTGCCGTCGTCGGCATCGACGTGCTCGGCATCAATGCCGGCACCAAGAAGCTCGACAAGGCGCAGGAATTCATCAATGTCGCGCTCGATCCGGAAATCCAGCGCCAGTTGTGCAATTTCCACAAATGCTCGCCGATGCATAAGGACGCGAAGATCGATGCCGAGCTCGCCAAGCTGCCCGGCATCTTCACCACGCCGGAGCAGTGGTCGACGCAAGCGATCATCACCCCCGACGAGATCCGCGCCAAGCTGCTGCCGACCTGGAAGGCCTGGTTCACCGAGAACATGATGCAATAACCCGCATCACTCAGCGTCTTTGCAGCGCCGGGATGGCAACGTCCCGGCGCTTTATTTTTGCCTCTACTTCGGAACATTGGAAGCAAGCGCACAGAAAATAATAATTTTCTGATTTAGTCCTGTCCGTAAGATTGTCCCTGTCCTGCAAGCGATTGTCGCTACGCAGGGTCAAAATACGAATAAATCAATGAAAACAGGGAGAAAAGACTAGATGAAGAAGCTTATGGTAGCCCTTGGCGCGCTTGTCGTCGCTCTCGCCAGCACCGCCGCTTCGGCGCAGGAAAAGCTCATCGTCAGCGTCTGGGGTGGCAACTGGAAGGACGGCGCCGCCATCATCGCCAAGGAGTTCACCAAGCGCACCGGCATGGAAGTCGAGTTCATCACCGGCGGAACGCTCGACCGTCTCGCCAAGGCGAAGGTCGCCAAGGACAATCCCGAATCGGATGTGGTCTACACCACCAGCCATGTCGGCTATCTCTATCAGTCCGACGGCCTGTTCGAGAAACTCGACAAGAGCAAGCTCAGCAATTTCGCCAATCTCTATCCGGCGGCGGACCGCGGTGACTATGAGGTCGGCGTCTATTCTTATGTCTACAGCCCGGTGTTCCGAACCGATCTGATGCCCAAGGACTTCCGCATCACCTCGTGGAACGACCTGTGGTCGGACGCCGTTGCCGGCAAATTGTCGATGCCCGACTTCGATCCGAGCCACATCATCGTCGCCTCGTCGATCCTGGCCGGCGGCGACGCCGCGACCTGGGAAAAGGGTGTTCCGCTGCTCGAGAAGCTCAAGCCCAATATCAAGGCCTTCTACCAGTCGGACGCGACCAGCCAGGACCTGCTCAAGACGGGCGAGACGCCGGTGCAGATCATGCTGTCGATCAATGCCTATCACCTGATCCAGAACGGCGTGCCGATCACCATCGAGATCCCGAAGGAGGGGGCGGTCGTCGGCATCGGTGCGCTCGGCATCAACAAGGGCACCAAGAAGCTCGACGCGGCGCATGAGTTCATCAATGTGGCGCTCGATCCGGTCGTGCAGCAGGAGATCTGCGACTTCCACAAATGCTCGCCGATGAACAAGGACGCGAAAGTTTCGCCCGAGCTCGCCAAGCTGCCTGGCATCTTCACCACGCCGGAGCAGTGGTCGACCCAGGCGATCATCACGCCTGACGAAGTGCAGGCCAAGCTGCTTCCGACCTGGAAAGCCTGGTTCACCGAAAACATGATGCAATAAGCGGACAACGGCTGGCCCGCCCAAAGCGGGCCAGCCCTTTCATTTCATCCATGTCCAAGCGCCCGTTCCTCATCCCCTTCCTGGTCCCGGCCATTCTCGTCGCCGTGATCTTCCTCGCGGCGCTGGCCGAGATCCTGCAATACAGCTTCCGCGAATTCATCCCGGGCTCGCTCGATGTCGGCGGCTTCACGCTCGACAATTTCGCCCGCATCTACCGGCCGGTCTATTTCAAGGCGGTCGTCAATACCTTCGTCCTCAGCCTCGCCACCGCCTTCTTCACGCTGATCCTGTCCTATCCGATCGCCTTCGCGCTGGTGCGCACCAAGGTCGAATGGGTTCGCACGCTGCTCATCCTCTTGTCGATCACGCCGCTCTTCACCGGTGAAATCGTGCGCACCTATGCCTGGATGCTGGTGCTCGGCACCAATGGCTTCCTCAACACGATGCTCATGGATATCGGTATCATCTCCGAGCCGGTGACCTTCATGTATACCCGCGCGGGCGTGGTCATAGCGCTTGTCCAGTTCGCCATGCCGGTGATGATCATCATCCTCGCCACCGCCATTAGCCACATAAATACCGACTATGAAAAGGCTGCCGCCAATCTGGGCGCGCGTCCCGCGACCGTCGTCACGCGGGTGATCATTCCGCTCACCATGCCGGGCATCATTTCGGGTTTCATCGTGATCTTCGCCTGGACGATGAGCGCCTTCGCCACGCCGCAGCTCATCGGCGGCGGCAAGGTGCTGATGATCTCCAACGCCATCTATCTGCAGGGCTTCTCCGCCCTCAACTTCCCCTTCGCCGCCACGCTCAGCGTGATCGCGCTGATCAGCGCCTTCGCCAGCCTGGCGCTCATGAAACTCGTCGCCAACCGCCTCGAGCGGCAAACGGCTATCCACTGACGGAGCACACAGCATGTGGAGACAAACGCTGTTCTGGGTCGTCGTGAGCTGCATCCTGTTCTATATGACGATTCCGGCGATCGTCGTGCTGATGACGTCGTTCAATCCGGGCGAGATCCTGTCCTTTCCGCCCAATGGCTTCTCGCTGCGCTGGTATGAGAAGGCGCTGACCTATCCCGACTTCCGTTCCGCCTTCCGCACCGGCTTGATCGTCGCCCTGATCTCCTCGACCCTGGCGCTCGCCATCGGCACATCCTTCGCCTTCCTGGTCGTGCGTTATGTCTTTCCGGGTAAGAACCTGCTCGAGGGCATCCTGTCGTCGCCGTTGATCATCCCGCATTTCACTACCGGCTTCGGCTTCCTGCTGCTCGGCGCGCATCTGAACCTCAATCAGACGCTCACCATCATCATCATGACGCATGTCGTGCTGGTGCTGCCGTTCGTCGCCCGCGCCGTCTATGTGAGCCTGCTCAATATCGATCCCAATTTCGAGCGCTCGGCCGCCAATCTCGGCGCCTCGCCCTTCATGGTGCTGAGCCGCATCACCGTGCCGTTGATCATCCCCGGCATGGCGGGCGGCTGGCTGGTGGCGGCGATCCTGTCGCTCACCGAATTCTCGGCCTCGCTCTATGTCACGGCGAGCCGCACCCAGACGCTGCCGGTCGCCATGTACAACTATATCCGTGAATATACCGATCCGACGGTCGCCGCGGTGTCGGCGCTGCTCATCATCGCCACCATGCTCATCCTGATGGTGGCCAATCACTTCCTCGGCCTGCGCAAGATCCTCGCGATAGATTCACACTGATGACAGGTGGTCCGAACAGCATGAATACCAGCAACAGCGGCCACTCGGTCGATATCGTCGAAGTGACCAAGACCTTCGCCAATGTCACCGCCGTCCACAAGGTCTCGCTCGCCATCCGAAAGGGCGAGTTCATGACGCTGCTCGGCCCGTCTGGCTGCGGCAAGACCACGCTCCTCAACATGGTGGCGGGCTTCGAGACGCAGACATCGGGCGCCATCCATATCGACGGCAAGGATATCTCCGCCGTGCCGCCCTATATGCGCGAGACCGGCATGGTCTTTCAGAGCTATGCGCTCTTTCCGCATATGAATGTCTTCGACAATATCGCCTTCGGCCTGCGCATGCGCAAATTGGGGACGAAGGAAATCAAGGCGGAAGTCGAGCGCGCCCTCGACATGGTGAAGCTCGCCGGCATGGAGGGGCGGCGGGTGCGCCAGCTCTCCGGCGGCCAGCAGCAGCGTATCGCGCTCGCCCGCGCCATCGTCATCCGGCCGAAAGTGCTGCTGCTCGATGAGCCGCTGTCGGCGCTCGACAAGAATCTGCGCCTGCAGATGCAGGTCGAGCTGAAGGAGCTGCATCAGAAGACCGGCCTCACCACCATCTTCGTGACCCATGACCAGGGCGAGGCGCTCAGCCTGTCGGACCGCGTCGTGGTCATGAGCCGGGGCGAGGTGCAGCAGGTCTCGGCACCGATCGAACTCTATACCCAGCCCGCCAATGGCTTCGTCGCGTCCTTCATCGGCGAGATCAATGCGCTGCCCAAGGCGCGCTGCCAGAAGAGCGGACAGGATTTGCGCTTCGAGGTCTGCCCGGAGATCAGCCTGAACGGCCGGCAGCCGGCGCGCCAGGAGCTGAAAGACGGCCAGATGGTGCATATCTTCATCCGGCCAGAGCATATCGAGATCGCCGGTCCGCGGCACAACGGCGCCAATATCGTCAAAGGCAACGTCGCCGCGCATATCTATCAGGGCACGCATACCCAGACCCGCGTTACCGTGCCGGGCATCGGCCTGGTCGAGTTGCGCACCAAGGGTGCCGCCGCCATCGATCAGGCGCCGCTCGGCTCGGAAATCGCTCTGTCAGTACCGCTCGATGAGGCCGTCATCCTGCCGGCTTAGGAGGAGAAGTTCCATGGCTGAAGCTCCAGACACGATGCCCGATCCCGCACTCCGGCAGCGCTTCCTCAATGGCATGGGGCTCGCCGCCTGCACGGTCAATGTCGTCACCACCGAAGGTGCCGCGGGGCGCCATGGCGTGACGGTTTCGGCGATGGCCTCGGTCTCGGCCGATACGTCGCGTCCAACGTTGCTCGTCTGTGTCCATCATATGAGCCCAGCGGCGCAGGCGATCATCGACAATGGCATCTTCTGCGTGAATGTGCTGCGTGACGACCAGTCCTTCATCTCCGATTGCTTCGCCGGGCGCTGGAAGACAGCGGACGGCAACAAATTCTCCTGCACCAGCTGGACAACACTTGTGACGGGCGCGCCGCGCGTCGTCGATGCGTTGGCCGCCTTCGATTGCCGCATCCTGTCGGCGCAGAAGATCGGCACGCATCATGTGATCATCGGCAGCGTCGAGGAGATCTTCGCGCTCGATCGCGGTTCGCCCTTGATCTACGCCAACCGCGCGTATGGCACGCCGTCGCGCATCGATAATGGACGCGCCCAGGAAGTGCAAAGCGTCGAGACGGTCAGGCTTGGCGCCTTTCACACTTTCGGGCCGCATGTGGTGCCGCAGGTGCTGGGTCGGCTCGCCGCCAAGGGCCAGCAGATCGACCTCAAGCTGGTCGAAGGTGACCATCGCCGGGTGCTCGAGGCGATCAAGGCGGGCGATGTCGATCTGGCGCTGATGTATGATTTCAATCTCGGCGATCAGATCGAGGCCGAGCTCCTCACCGAGCTGCAGCCTTATGTGCTCCTCGCCGAAAATCATCCCTTGGCGAAAGAGAGCACCTTGTCGCTGGCGGCGCTGGCGAATGAGCCTTTGATCCTGCTCGAACCGCCGCCGAGCGGAGAATATTTCCTGTCGCTGTTCAGCGAGCGGGGGATGACGCCCAATATCCGCTTCCGCACCGCGTCTTTCGAAATGGCGCGCGGCCTCGTCGCCGGCGGCTTCGGCTACAGCCTGCTGTCGACCAAGCCCGCGGCCACCATGTCCTATGACGGCAATGCGCTGGTGACACGCCCCTTGGCGGATGCGACGCGGCCGAGCCAGGTGGTGCTGGCGCGCCGTGCCGGCGCCGCACTTGGCGCGGGTGCCGAGGCTTTTGCGACCGAGTGCCGGGGATTGTTCAATGTTCCGTCGTCCCGGCGAAAGCCGGGATCCATCGGACGCGCTGATCGTATGGAGTGAATTTAATGGGTCCCGGCTTTCGCCGGGATGACGATTGGCGATTCAATATCCCCGTTTCGGGTCGACGCGGTGCAGCGGCTCCTCACCGCGGCGGATGCGCCTGATGCTTTCGGCGACATCACGCGCCGCGATGCGGGGCGTGGTGTTGCTGGCGAGATGCGGGGTGATCAGGACATTGTCGAGCGTCCAGAGCGGATGGCCTTCCGGCAGCGGCTCCTTGTGGAAGACGTCAAGCGTCGCTTCGGCGATGTGGCGGCTGCGTAAGGCTGCGATGAGGGCATCCTCATCAGTGATCTGGCCGCGCGACACGTTGATGAACTTGGCGCCTTTCGGCAGCAGCGCCAGCCGCCTTTTGTCGAGAATGCCGCGCGTCTCCTCGGTCAGCGGCAACAGGCTCACCAGGATTTCGTTGGCGGCAAGAAAGCCGTCCAGTGCGCCCGCTCCCGATACGCACTTCACATTGACCAGCTGCTTCTGCGAGCGGCTCCAGCCCGAAACGGCGAAGCCGAGATTGGCCAGGGCGATGGCGGCCGCGGCGCCCAGATCGCCCAGCCCCAGGACACCGACTTTGATCTCGGCGAGCGGGCGCGGATGGATGAACTCCCATTTGCCGCGTTTGGTGGAGCGTTCGAACTCCTGCATATCGCGGGCATAACGCAGCACTGCAAAGAGGACATAGCTCGTCATCAGCTGAACCATGCCCTGATCGGACAGGCGGCAGATGGGCACGTCGGGCAGATCGTCACGGCCGACGATCTCATCGACACCGGCGCCGAGATTGGTCACCAGCTTGATATTGGGATAGGGCGCGAAGAATCCCGTCGGCGGCTTCCAGACGAGCGCATACCGCACTTGCGCGTTGTCGCCGGGCTCGGAGCTCACGCGGAAGTCGAGATCGGGAAGCTCGGCCTTGAGCGCATCCCGCCAGGCGGTCGGATCGTCGGTCGGGCTGTAGAATACCAGGGCTTCGCCGTTCATCAGTTCTTCTCTCCCTTGAGCAGCCGCGACATGGCCATGACGGCGAACTCGTAGCCGTTGGGACCGAGGCCGGCAATGATTCCCGTTGCCGCCTTGGAGATGAAGGAATGATGCCGGAACGGCTCACGCTTGTAGATATTGGTCATATGCACTTCGATGACCGGCTTGGCGAAAGCCGACAGGGCGTCGAGCAGGCCGATCGAGGTGTAAGTGAGGCTGCCGGCGTTGATGATGATGCCGTCCTCGGTCTGGCGCGCGGCGTGGATCCAGTCGATCAGCTGGCCTTCGTAGTTCGACTGACGGAATTCCAACTCCATGCCCACCGTCTTGGCGACCGCCTGGCAGCCGGCCTCGATATCGGTCAAGGTCTTGGAGCCGTAGACGCCGCTCGGGTCCACGCCATAGAGATTGGTATTGGCGCCATTGACGATCAGGGCCCTGAAAGTTTGGCTCATCCGAGCACTCCTTGAATAACGTGGGATGGTTGAAAATCAGTCGAGCGGCGCCATGCCGGGCATCTGGTTGGTCGAGATCACTTGGCGACAATGAGTCTCGAAGGCCTGGGTGATGCTGGTCTTGCGTAGGCCTTTGAGCGTTGCGAGGCCGAGCACCATGGGCGGATAGTTGCCGGCGAGCGGCACATAAGCGAGCGGCTTGCCGTTGAGCGCCGCCTTGTTGCGCGGCCGGGCGGTCGCCAGCGAATAGCCGAAGCCGCTCGCCACATAGCTGCGAATGGCTTCGGGATATTCGGTCCTGGTGAGGATGTTGGGCGCCAGATTCTCGCGCAGGAAAAGCGACATGAAATATTCGCGGCTCAAGGGCAGGTCGAGCAGGATGAAGGGCAGCTCGACGAGATCGTTCAAATGGATTGGCGCCTTCATCACCAGCGGATGATCGGCGGGCAGCAGCGCATAGGTCGGCAATTGCGCCAGTGGCTCGAAGTCGATGTCGTCGGGGATGTTCTGTGAATAGGTGACGGCGATGCTGATCTCGGCGCGGCGCAATTTGGCGACGAGCGAGGCCTCATCACCTTCCGAGACATGCAGCTTCACGCGTGGAAACTGATCGAGGAAACCCTTGCAGACCTCCGAGATGATCAAAGGCGCATAGGTGCGGAAGGAGCCGATGTTCAACGGGCCGCTGATCGAGCCCGCCACCTCGTCGGCGACATTGTGAAGCTCCTCGGCCTGGTCGAGCAAAGTCTTCGCCGCCTGCAGGAAGCGCACGCCGGCCGGGGTCAGCGACAGGCCCTGCGCGTGATGGCGCACGAACAGCTGGATGTCGAACTCGGCTTCGATCTGGGCAATGGCGGTCGAGATGGAAGGCTGCGAGATGTTGAGCCTTTCGGCGGCGAGCTTGACGCTCTTGGTCTCGCCGGCGGCGACGAAATAAAGCAGCTGCCGTAATGTGAAGCGTAACGGCGATCGCGACGGATCGGCCTTGGTCACCATATTCGACCGGACTTGAACACGTATTTCCTCCTGCAGGAGATACGAGTTTATGTCACCTTTGAAGGCCTGTTCAATGCGTATCACACGGGGCCTCTATTTGTCGCCGGGAACCCCGTAGGAAGGGGCGGTTGACGGGTTGAGGGCGCGGGTCACATAGGCGTCCATCTGCGGCTTCCATAGCGCCCAGAGCTTCGCCAGCTCGCCGATCGGGTCGGTCTCGTGCCAGTCGACACGCAGATCCGCCACCGGCCAGGCGACGTCGCGCACCAGGAGCATGCCCACCGAATGAACCGGCCCCTCCTCGCCGCCGGCGGCGAGCGCCGCCTGCATGGCGGCGATGAGCCGGTCGCCGAGTTGGGCCTCCGCATCGGCCTGGAAGGCCTTGACCATCTGGTCCGGCACAAGCGGATCCTTCAGCAGATTGCCGGCCGCCACCACGTCGGGCGCTTCGGTGATGCGATGGGTGCCGAGCGTCCTGCGGCCGGAGAAGGATGCGGTGCCGCCCTGGCGGTCGACCAGCGCCAGCTGGCGATAGTCGAGATGGGGCGCGGTGGCCTTGAGCTTGGCCAAGGCGTCCGGCGCCGAGAGACCCGAGGCCATGAGATCGAGGCCCTTGGGGCCGAGCGTCGGGTCGGTGATGTTCTGGGTGGCGACGACGCCCACGCCGGCGCGGGCATGGGCGCAGCGCGCCGCGACACAGGGGCTCGAGGAGGAGACCGCGATGCCGAACATGCCGGTACGCCGGCAGCGGGCGGAGATCGAGAAGGTCATGGGCCTTGCCTCAGGCCTTGTCGGGAATGACGGCGGTCACTTCGATCTCGACCACCCATTCGGGGCGCGCCAGTGCCGGCACAACGAGGCCGGTCGAGCAGGGGAAGACGCCTTTGAGCCACACGCCCATCTCGCGATAGACGGCCTCGCGGTAGCGGATATCGGTGAGATAAACGACGATCCGACAGATATGCGACAGCTCGCTGCCGGCTTCCTCGAGGAGCAGCTTGATGTTTTCCATCGTCTTGCGCGTCTGCAGGCCGGCATCGCCGACATGCAGGCTTTCGCGGGTGTCGAGGTCCTGCGCCACCTGGCCGCGCAGGAACACCATCGTGCCGCGCGCCACGACGCCTTGCGAGAGGTCGTTGTCGAGCTTCTGCTCAGGATAGGTCTGCTTGGTGTTGAAAGGGCGAATGCGCTTATGGGTTGTCATGGGGTTTCCTCTTTGAATGGATTGAAGGCGTAAATCTTCAGCAGCGCAACACGACCTTGCCGGCCTGCTCGGAGGCCTCGAGGATGCGATGCGCCTCAGCCGCCTCGGCGAGCGGCAATTCGGCATGGATGATCGGGCGGACACGGCCCGCTTCGACGAACGGCCAGACATGGCGCTCGAGGGCGCGCTTGAGGCGGGCTTTTTCGTCTGCGGGCTTTGGGCGCAACGTCGAGGAGGTGAGCGTCAGGCACTTGCGCATCACGACGGTGAAATCGAGCGTGATATTGGCGCTTTCCATGAAGGCCACGCTCACATGGCGCCCACCCGGGCCCAGGGCTTCGAGATTGCGCGGCATGTAAGAGCCGCCGATGATGTCGAGCACGACGTCGACACCGCGGGCGCCGCGCGCCTCTGAGATCACCGAGACGAAATCCTGATTGCGGTAGACGATCGGATGGGCGCAGCCGAGCTTGTGCAGCAGCGCCGCTTTTTCCTTGGTGCCGGCGGTGGCAAAGACCGTCGCGCCGATGGCGTTGGCGAGCTGGATGGCGATGGTGCCGTTGCCGCTGGCGCCGCCATGGATGAGTACCGCCTCGCCGCAGGAGAGCCGGCCGAGCTCGAACAGATTGTGCCAGATGGTGAACAAGGCTTCGGGCAGCGCGGCGCAGTCGCGCTCGGCGAGGAAGCCCGGCAGCTTGAGGCAGCAGCGCGCATCGGCCACCGCATATTGGGCATAACCGCCGCCCGACAGCAAAGCCGCGACGCGGTTGCCGACGGCGAGATCCTTCACCTCGGAGCCGCAGGCGACGACGGTGCCCGCCACTTCGAGACCCAATATGTCGGAGGCGCCGGGTGGTGGCGAGAATATGCCGCGGCGCTGCATGATGTCGGGGCGGCAGACGCCGGCATAGACGACCTTGATCAGCACTTCGCCGGGCTTGGGCTCGGGCACCGGGAAGGTGTCGAGCGACAGCACGTCGGGCCCGCCCTTCTCCTTGGCGATCACGCCGCGCATGGTCTTGGGGATCGAGGTCATGTCGTCATCCATGTCGCTGCCGGCTGACTGAGTTTCGCCGCGAGGCGCTCCAGCATCCGGTCGGTGGCGGTGAGCTCATCGAGGCCGATCCATTCATCGGCCTTGTGGGCGCGGGTCATGTCGCCCGGCCCGCAAATGACGGTCGGGATTCCGGCTTCTGCGTAAAGACCGGCTTCGGTGCCGAAGCTGACGGTCCTGGGCTCGACGGCTGCGCCGGCGAGCGCGGCGACGGTCGCGATGGCCGGGTGGCCGGCAGGTGTGGCGAGCTGTGGATAGGCGGCGATTTCTTCGACGAGGATGTCGGACTCGGGCGCCGATCGGCGCAGTATCTCGCGCTCCGCCGCGATGCCGGCTTCGATGCGCTTCAAGAGAGAAGGAATGTCGTTATCAGGAATGTTGCGGATCTCATATTCGAGCACGGCACGGTCGGGCACCAGATTGAGGGCCGAGCCGCCATGCAGCGAGCCGACATGGATCGTCGTATAGGGGGGATCGAAGGCGTCGTTGCGCTTTGCCGATTTTGCCGTTTCCGCCGCGAGTTCGCTGAGCAGCGTGGCGATGCGGGCGCCCGCGAGCACGGCATTGGCGGCGCGGTGCGGCAGAGCCGAATGGCCTGTGCGGCCGGTGACCGTGATGCGATAGGCGACCTTGCCCTTATGTGCGGTCGCGACGGTGAGCGATGTCGGCTCGCCGACGATGCAGAGGACGGGCTTCGCTTTCAGCGCCGCCACCTCGGCGACGAGATCGGGCGCGCCGCGGCAGCCGACTTCCTCATCATAGGAAAAAGCGAGATGGACCGGTGTTTCGGTTGCGCTGCTTTGAAGCACGGGGAGCTGCGCCAGGATCGCCGCGATGAAACCCTTCATGTCGCAGGCGCCACGGCCATAAAGGCGCCCGTCGCGCACGGATGCGGCGAAGGGAGGGCTCGACCAATTGGGCTCGGTGGCCGGGACCACATCGGTATGGGCCGACAGCACCACGCCGGGACGATCGGCGGGACCGATCGTCGCCAGCAGCGAGGCTTTCTGGCCCGTCCTGTCTGGAATGCGCCGCGACTCGATGCCAAAGGGCGCCAACCGAGCCTCGATATACGCAATGATATCGAGATTCGAATTGGCGCTGACCGAGGCGAAGCCGACGAGCTCCGTCAGGATGTCGGCCGATGTCGGCGGCGTCATGACCCTAGCCGTCAGAGCGAGCCGTTGACCCGGTCCGACAGGCCAGCCGATTTGCGCACGAAATCGAGAGGCCCTGAGAAGTCGAAAGCATTGTAGGTCGCGGCCAGATGGTTGAAATGCGGGGCCTGGGCGAACTGGACGAAGGTCAGCCGGTGGTTGGCGTAGTCCGAATTCAACAGGTCGCGCGCGAAAGCCAGGAGCTTGCGGCGATCCTCCGCCTGCCAGGCGTCGTTGAGGCTGTAGAATTTCGCCAGCCAGTCCTTCGACTCGCCATTGCCGAAGGCGGCGGCGCTCGGCGTGACGCAGATCTGGCCGCCGCACAATTCGCGGGCGATATGCATCATCTGCGGAAGATTGGCGCAGGCATGGATGCGGCCGGCATAGAGGATCGACTGATGAGGCATCAGGAGACCGCCGGGGCTCTTCTGCGCCAGCGCGATCGAAGCGGTGAGATGGGCGTTGATGCCTTCGCGGTAGCAGACGAGGTCGGCGAGCTTCTCGCGCACCGCCTGCAGCTTGTCGAGGCCGGTCTGCTTGGCGTTCCACAGAGCCGCGCCGATCATCATGTCGGCGACATAGAGAAGACGCAGCGTGTAGGGGAATGCCGAATAACGATGCAGCGTGCCGCGGATATAGGCGGCGGCGCGGGTATGGCGATAGAAGAAGATGTCCTCCCAGGGAATGAGGACATTGTCGAGGACCATCAGGAAGTCGACCTCGTCATATTTGTTGGCGAGCGGATAGTCTTCCTTGCTGCCTTTGCCGGCGAAGCCCGAACGGGCGATCATCTTCACGCCGGGCGCGCCCATCTTGACGATGCCGCCCACGGCGTAGTTCGAGAGCTTCTCATTGGTCCAGGCGCCGACCGTCGGCTTGAGGAAGGCCTGGTCGGCATAGCCGGCGGCCGTCTCATATTTGGCGCCACGCACGATGATGCCCTTGTCGGTCTCTTTCACGACATGGACCATCATGTCGGGATCCTGATCCTGCGGCGGCTTGGAGCGGTCGCCCTTGGGATCGGTATTGGCCGAGACGTGGAAGACGTCGGTTTCGATCACGCCCTGGATATGGCGGGCGATGTTCTCCGAGAATTGCGAATCGATTTCGTTGAGCACGTCCTGGCCGTCATAGAGCGACCACATCTCGCCGACCGTCTCGTCGCCGACGCGGGTGACGACGCCGCCGATGTCGGAGATGACGGTGTCGACCGCCTTCCACTTGTCGTGCCAGTCCTGCTGTTCCTTGGGCAGGCGGTTGAAGATCGAATGGGCGCCCGCCGCGTCGCTGTAGGTGAGGGTGTCGGCATGGCTGTTGTCATGCTGCATGTCATACATGCGGGCGCGGATGTCGATGATCGGCTTCATCGCCGGATGTTTGCTCACGTCCTTGACGCGTTCTCCGTCGACCCAGACCTCGCGTCCGTCCCGGATGCCTTCCCGATATTGCTCACCTGTTCTGATCATTGTCTTCACGCTGTTTCTTGAGGATGCGGGAAGCCTAGGAGAGGACGCTGGATAGCGAAAATAATTAATTCCTGCCGATTGCTTCAAAAAAACCAAAGGCGGCATCTTTGCTGGAGACCACGGGCTCCAGGCCGGCGAGCAAGGCCTTGGCGCCTGGGTCACCGGTCAAAGTAAGCTCATCAGATCCCATGGCCAGCAAGGCCTCGCCGGCAGTGCAATTGACGCCGCCGGCAGTCCAGGAACCGGTGGCGGCAAAGAGCAGGAGCACGCCGCCTGCTGGCGGCACGGCGCGGTGACGGCCTTCCGGCAATACCCGAACCGATGAGCGCCATGATGCCGCGCGGGTCATGACATTGAGGACGCGGGTCTGGGCGCCGAGGGCCTCGCAGGAGGGGGCCTTGGCGCTGTCGAAAGTCAGCGGTGTCAAAAGAGGCAGGTGCTCGACCTGGCCGTCGGCGAAAGTGAGCGTCATAGCGTCACCCGACAGGCGGGTGATGTGACGGGTGATGCCGGGGAACGACGAGAAGACGCTGACCGGAGGGATATCGGCGAGGCTGACGCGGATATCGAAATCGTCCGAAGCCGGCCACAGAATCACATCGCGGGTGACGCCCTGGCCGTTCTTCCAAGGCTTCGTCACATAATCCTCAGGCTTGAGCCGCCGCAGCTTCGTCTGGTCAGTCATTTTCCTACCATAGACGATACGACGCTGAAGCGAGGGGCGCGATGAATAGGATTTTCTGATCCAGGCGGAAGCGGAAAAGTTATTTATCGCTGGCCCCGTGTGATCCATCGTCATGCTCAAAATGCAAGGAGCGACATACAGATGACGACCAGACCGGCGCTGAAGCTGACACATGAAGGCGCGCTCAAGGCGCTCCTGGGGGCGGTCGCCAAGGCGACTGAGCTCGGCGTGCCGCAGAACATCACCGTGGTCGATGAGGGCAGCAATATTCTCGCCTTCCTGCGCATGGATGGCGCCAAGCTGCTCTCGATCGAGACGTCGCGGTCGAAGGCGATCACCGCCGCCTCGCATCGCCAACCGACCTCGCGGCTGGACCCCAAGAACGAGATCAAGCTCGCCATCGCGGCCGGCGGCCGGCTCACCAATCTCGAAGGCGGCCTGCCGATCATCATCGAGGGACACTGTGTCGGCGCGATCGGCGTCGGCTCGGGCACCGGCGCCCAGGATGTCGAGGTGGCGCGCGCCGGGCTCGCCGCCATCGGCGCCGAGGACCAGGTGCCGTGACCATGCTGAAGCTTTTTTATGCCCCGACCTCCGCCTATGTGCGCAAGGTCATGGTCACCGCTATCGAATTGGGCCTCGCCGACAGGATAGAGAAGCTGCCGAGCGCCGCGCATCCGGTGAAGCGCGATGAGCGCATCGCCATCGCCAATCCGCTCGCCAAGATTCCGGCGGCGATCACGCCCGAGGGCGACACGCTCTTCGACAGCCGGGTCATCTGCGAATATCTCGATGCACAGGCGCCTGGTCTCAATCTGTTTCCGGCCGAGCCCAGGAAACGCTGGCAGGCGCTCACTTTGCAAGCTTTAGGCGACGGGCTGGTCGATGCCGCCTTGTTGTCGCGCTATGAGATGGCGATGCGGCCGCCGGAGCGGCAATGGGATGACTGGGTGCAAGGACAACTGGGTAAGGTCGATGCCGCCATGGCGCGGCTCGACGAAAAGGTCGAGGTGCTGGCGGGTCCATTGACCATCGGCCAGATCGCCATCGGCTGCGGGCTCGGCTATCTCGATTTCCGTTTCGCCCATCGGCCGTGGCGGGAGAAACATCCCCGACTTGCCGGGTGGTATGCGGACTTCGCCGAACGCCCGTCGATGCAGGCGACGATCCCACGTGACCCCGTCTGATCATGATGCGACGTGAAGCCGACTCGCTCGGTGTTCTGGAAATTCCGGCCGGCAGCCTGTTCGGCGTCCAGACCCAGCGCGCGATCGACAATTTCCGCATCACCGGCGTGCCGATCGCGCGCCACGAGCACCTCATCCGCGCGCTCGCAATGGTCAAGCGCGCGGCGGCCGAAGCCAATCGCAAACTCGGGCTGCTCGGCGACGACATCGCGGGCGCGATCCAATCGGCCTGCGACGCGGTGATCGCGGGTGGGCATCGCGACGCCTTTCCGGTCGATGTGCTGCAAGGCGGGGCGGGCACCTCCACCAACATGAACGTGAATGAGGTGATCGCCAATCTGGCTTTGCAGAATCTCGGCCGGGCGCCCGGCGACTATGCCGTCCTCCATCCCAATGATCATGTGAACCTGTCGCAGTCGACGAACGATGCCTATCCGACGGCGGCGCGGCTGTCGCTTCTGTTCGCCGAAGAAACGCTGAGCACGGCGATCGCTGAACTGGCCGGCGCCTTCGAGACGAAGGGCGCCGACTTCGCGCATGTCCTCAAGCTCGGCCGCACCCAGCTTCAGGATGCCGTGCCGATGACCGCCGGCCAGGAGCTGACGGCTTTCGCCGTCACGCTGCGCGAGGACATCGCGCGGCTCAAGGAGACGGTCGGCCTGTTCCGCGAGATCAATCTCGGCGGCACCGCCATCGGCACCGGGCTCAATGCGCCGCCGCTTTATTCCGAACTCGCCATCGCGGAATTATCGCGCCTCTCCGGTCATGAGATGGTGCGCGCGCAGAATCTCATCGAGGCGACCTGGGACATGGGCGCCTTCGTGCTGTTCTCCGGCATGCTGAAACGCCTCGCGGTAAAGCTCTCCAAGATCGCCAATGATCTGCGATTGCTGTCGAGCGGCCCGCGCGGCGGTCTAGGAGAGATCAGACTGCCCCCAATGCAGCCGGGCTCCTCGATCATGCCGGGCAAGGTCAATCCGGTCATTCCGGAAGCGGTCAGCATGGTGTGCTACCAGATCATCGGCCATGACACGGCGATCACCTTCGCCGCCGAGGCCGGGCAGTTGCAGCTCAACGCCTTCGAGCCGCTGATCGTGCATAATCTGCATGACGGGATAGCGATGCTCGCGAATGCGGCGAACATGCTCAGGGAACGCTGTGTCGACGGCTTGAGCGTCGATGCCGCACAGTGCCTGAGGCATCTCGATCACAGCACCGCTTTGGTGACCGCGCTGGTGCCGCGGCTCGGTTATGTCCGTTCCGCCGATATCGCCAAGGAGGCGCTCAAGCGCGGCGCCACTTTGCGTGACGTCGCCGAAGAGCTGGGCGGCCTGTCACGTCAAGACTTCGACCAACTGACCGATCCGCTGCGCCTTGCCAATGGTGCCGCCTGAGGTCAGGTCGCTGCAACCGCCTCCTCGATGAGCGACACCACCGCATCGGGCTGTGAGGCCAGCGACGCATGGCTCGCCTTCAAGGTGATGACGTTCTTGGCGCCGAGGCGGCCCGACATCATTTTCTGGTTGTCGGGCGCGATCATGTGATCCTCGCTCGAGATCTGGTACCAGGACGGCTTCTTCTTCCAGGCGGGTTTCGAGATGTTCTCGCCGAAGGTGCTGGCGAGCGGCGCCTTCTGGGTCACCGCCATGACCAGCGCCTCGTCGGCGGTCAGGTCCTGGCAGAAGCTCTCATGGAATTTGTCGGGCTTGATCCACAGATAGCCGTCGCTATCGGGCTCGAGATTGGCGGCCGCCTTCGGCGGGTTCTTGGCAGTGATGGCGCCCGGACTCTCGCCGGCATCGGGCGCGAAAGCGGCAATGAAGACGAGGCCCGCCACATTGGGTTGATCGCCGGCTTCGGTGATGACGGCGCCGCCATAGGAGTGGCCGACCAGGATCACCGGCTGCTTCTGCTGGGCAATCATCTTGCGGGTGCGCTCGGCGTCGTCGGCGAGCGAAGTCAGCGGATTCTCGACGGCCATGACGGAGTTGTGGCCCTTGCGCGCCAGAGCCACGATGACCTTGCTCCAATGGGCGGCGCCGCCCCAAAAACCATGCACGAGAATGATGCTGGTTTGCTTGGGCATGGGACTCTCCTTGACTTGACAGGGGATCGCGATCCTGGGCGCGCCCGGGGCTGAACGCAAGCGAGCGTTGCATTACAAAGAAGTTACACTACACTGTGATGACGGTGAAACGCCGATGGCCAGGACAGACTACAAATCCGTCGATGATTACATCGCCGCGCAGCCCGAGGCGGTGCGCGGATTGCTTGCCGATGTGCGCGCTGCATTACGCAAAGCATTGCCCAAGGCCGACGAGGTGATTTCCTATCAGATCCCCGCTTACAAGATCGATGGTGTTGCGGTGATCTTCTTTTCGGGCTGGAAACAGCATTGGTCGCTTTATCCGGCGTCGGAAGGGATGACCGCCCAACTCAAGAAGGAGCTTGCCGCCTACGACGTCGAGAAGGGCACGCTTCGTTTCCCCCTCACCAAACCGGCGCCAAAAAAGCTCATCGCCGCGATCGCGAAGATACGTGCCGCCGAGGCCGCTGCCGAGGTCAAGCGGCGAGCGGCGAAGAAGAAGCGCTGATCCGGATCAGCCGCCGGCTTCCGCTCCGGCCAGCACGCGCGCCAGCTGCTCGTCGCGCTTATAGACGTCGCGGCGGAAATGGATCGAGCCGTCCTTGTTGGCCCAGGCGGTCATGTAGGTGACATGCACCGGCACCTGCGTCTTCAGATTGATGATGCGCTGTCCGCCCTCGGCGATCTGGGCGTCGATGCGGGCCTTCGACCAGCCCTGATCGGCAAGCAGCAGCTCGGCCAAGTCGAGCGGGTTCTGCACGCGGACGCAGCCATGGCTGAAGACGCGCAGATCGCGGTTGAACAGGCTCTTCGACGGTGTGTCGTGCAGATAGACATTGAAGCGGTTGGGGAACATGAACTTCACCCGCCCCAGCGCGTTCTTCGCACCCGAATCCTGGCGCAGCGAATAGGGCATGCGGTTGATCGACGACCAGTTCACGCTATAGGGATCGACTTCCTTGCCGCTGTCGCCGTTGCCGGCGAAGACGCGGATGCGCTCACGCTTGAGCACGCCCGGATCGCGGCGGAGCTTGGGCAGATATTCGTTGTTGGCGATGTTGGGCGGTACGTTCCAATAGGGATTGAGAACGATGTATTTCATCTTCTCGGAGAAAACCGGCGTGCGGGTGAAGGGCTTGCCGACCACGACGCGCGCCGTGTGCACGGTCTTGCCGTCCTTCACCACTTTCAGCTCCTGGTCGGCGATATTGACCAGGATGTAGTATTTGCCGAGATCGTCATCCATCCAGCGCCGGCGCTCCATATTGAGCTCGAGCTGCTGGATGCGATCGGCGACCGGGACATTCATCGCCTCGAACGTGGTCTGCGCCATGATGCCGTCTTCGGTCAGGCCGTGGCGGTACTGGAACCATTTCACCGCGGCGACGAGGTCGGGATCGTAGAGATCGCTCTCCTTGTTGGCGCCTTCGGGAAGATCGCCGGTGAGGATGAGATATTTGCGGATGGCGGGGATGCGCTTGTCGTTCATACCGGGCTTGAGCGCCGCGCCCTTGCCGATGACGGGGAAGCCGCCCTTCACCTCGATCTCGCGATAGGCGGCGAGCGCCGATTTGAGGCGCTGATATTCGGGCGTCTGCGGCTCGAGCGAGCGCACATAGTTGCCGATATTGTCGGCACGCTCGGCGCCGTCGATCAAAGTCAGCGCCCCCATCTGCTTTGAGGTGATGGCGTTTTCCTTGCCGGCCGCCTGCGGCTCGACGATGCCGCGGTTGATGTCGCGGCCGAAATCGAGGAAAGCGCGGGTCAGGAGGAATTCGAGCTCGGCCAGCTCGCGCGGCGTCTTCGCCGCTTCCAGCTTCTGCTCAATCTCGCCGACGCGGTAGGCGACGGGATCGAGTCCCATATCGGCCGCGCCCTTGATCGCGGTCAGGATGTCATGGGCCTTGGCCTTGGGGCCCGCGTCGCGCACCCAGAGGGGCTTGTAGTCACGATCGTCGGCATAGAAGACATAGACTTCGACGATGCGGTCATCCGATTGCTGGTCGCCCATCAAAGGCTCGCCGCTGTCGATGATCTTGCGGATCTCGGCGGCGACCTGCTCATTCTCGGCGGCATGGGCGATCGGCCCCGCCAGCACCAGAAGAATGAACAGCGGCGCCCAGGCGATCAGGCGACTAAGGGACATGGATGTTCCTCCGTAAACTCCATGTCCTGGAGCTTATGGGGGAAGCGTGATCCGCGCCAGGGTCAATCGGCCCGTCACGTAAAGTTTAGGAACAAAAAAGGCCCGCTGTTGTAAGCGGGCCTCGTATCTCGAACGGGAAAGGCTCAGGCCTTGCCGCGGCTCGCATCGACGCTCCAGGGGCCGGGGCCTGCGGCGGCGATATACAGGAAGACGAAGCTGAACATGATGGCCAGTTCGCCGCTGTTGAGGATCGGGTGGAAGTTCTGCGGTGCGTGGACCATGAAATAGGCGACCGCCATCAGGCCCGACAGGATGAAAGCGGTGAGGCGGCTGAACAGGCCGATGACGAGCAGGGCGCCGCCGACGATCTCCAGGATGCCGGCGATGCCGCCGGGCGATTGGACCGGTACACCGTACATCCCTTCGACGGCCGGGAAGCCGAAGAATTTGGCCGAGCCGTGGGCGAAGAAAAGCAAAGCGGTGATGATGCGCAACACGCTCAACAGCTGTGGCGAGAAGCGCGACAGAAACATGAAGTCCATGGAATCCCCTTGTCCGTTGGTTGACCGCCAACCATGCCTCTTATCCGGTGGGCCGGCGCAGTTTCGCTAGCGACGCCAACCTAGAATGGCAACGCCGCAAGTTTCACTTTCTCGTTATCGCGCGGGTAAGGTTTTTCGGCAAGCCACCAGCGCATCCCACGCCGCCATGGCCCCATCGATGACCGCCTCGAGGTCCTGGCGGGAGGCGCCGTCGCGCGCCTGGATCGACAGGCCTTCCAGCAACGTCGCGTAAAAGCCGCCGATGCGCCCGGCATCGGCCGTTTCGGGCACGTCGCCTTCGGCCATGCCGCGGGCGATGCGGGCCTGGAGGGCGGTACGCGAATCGCCGCGGTGCCGGGCCAGATGATCGCGCACCTCCTTGTTCTGCGGTGTGCCGAGAAGCGCCGACAGCACGATCATGCAGCCGGGCGGCTTGCCCGCTTGCGTATAGGTCGCCGCATAATCGCGCAGCATCGTCTCGATCGCCTGGCGCGCCGTTGGCGCGGTTTCGAGGACACGCTGGGCCGGGACGCCTTCGATCTCATTGTAGAGGTCGACGGCCTCGCGAAAGAGCGCCTCCTTGCAGCCGAAGGCGGCGTAGAGGCTCGGCCGCTCGATGCCCATCGCTTGGGTCAGGTCGGCGAGGGAGGTGCCTTCATAACCGCGTTCCCAGAACACCTCCATCGCTTGGCGCAAGGCCAAGGCGCGGTCGAAATTGCGCGGCCGGCCGCGCTCCACCAAGGGGCGATCCTTTTTCATACCAATCAGTAAATAAATCTCTTGACGGGCCGGCGCAAGGTCTCCAGATATATTTACCTATCAGTACATAAATGGAGAGTTCCATGACCAACCTGTCCGGAAGAACCGCCCTCGTCACCGGCGCCAGCCGCGGCATTGGCGCCGCCATCGCCAAACGCCTGGCGGCGGAGGGGGCGGATGTCGCCATCACCTACACGAAGGGTGCCACCGCGGCGGCCGAGGTCGCCGCTGCGATCAGGGCCCTGGGCCGCAAGGCGCTCGCCATCGAGGCCGACAGCGCCGATCCGCAAGCGGTGCGCCGCGCCGTCGCCCAGACGGTACAGGAGCTCGGCCGTCTCGATATCCTGGTCAACAATGCCGGGGTGTTTCCCAACGGCCCCTTCGAGGCGGTGAGCCTCGAGGAGTTCGACCGCACCATGGCGATCCATGTCCGGGCCGCCTTCGTCGCCGCCCAGGAAGCCTCGCTCCATATGGAGGAAGGCGGCCGCATAGTCTCGATCGGCAGCAATCTCGGCGAACGGGTTCCCTTCGCGGGGGTGACGCTTTATGCGACGAGCAAGGCGGCGCTGATCGGCTACACCAAGGGGCTGGCGCGCGATCTGGGGCCGCGCGGCATCACCGTCAATCTCGTCCAGCCGGGTTCCACCGACACCGACATGAACCCTTCCGACGGCGAAGGTTCCGCCGACCAGCGCAGCCTCACCGCGCTCGGCCATTTCGGCGCGGCAAGCGATGTCGCGTCGGCGGTCGCCTATCTGGCCAGCGATGGTGCCCGCCAGATTACCGGCGCCTCGTTCCTGGTCGATGGCGGCGCCAATGCGTGATCAACATGTCGGGGTAAAACCCTCCCGAACCTCTGGTGGAGAATGTCAGTTCTGATAGGCTCGACGACATAGGCAACCCGGAGGGCAATATGAGCATCATCATCGCGATCCTGATCGGCCTCGTCGCCGGCTGGCTGGCCGGCCAGATCGTCAAGGGCGGCGGCTACGGTCTCATCGGCGACATCATCGTCGGCATCCTCGGCTCGGTCATCGCGAGCTGGCTGTTTCCGCGGCTCGGCATCTCGCTCGGCGGCGACATCGTCGGCGCGATCATCTCGGCCACGATCGGCGCCATCATCCTGCTCGTTGTCCTGCGACTCATCAAGCGCGCCTGAGTCGAGCAGCGCTCGTATCACAGCGTGACGACGATCTTGCCGAACTGCTCGTTCGATTCGAGATAACGATGCGCGGCGACGATTTCCTCGAGCGGAAACGCCTTGGCGATGACGGGGCGGAGCGTGCCGGTCGTGAGGCCGTCGAGGATGAAGGCCTTCGCGGTTTCACGCCGGGCCTTATCGGCGATGATCTCGTGGACAAGATAGCCGCGCAGCGTCAGGTGCTTGCTGAGCACCGTGAAGAGCGGAAAGGGCGTGGGCTCCGGGCTCAGCCCGCCATATTCGACAAGGATGCCGCCCGGCGCCATCGCCGCCGTGAGTGGCTCGAAAATTGGACCGCCGATCGGATCGAATACGACGCGGGCGCCGCGGGCGCCGGTGATCTGCCGCAAGCGCTCGCCCAGAACCTCTTCGCCAGAGGCGATGACGTGATGAGCGCCAGCAGCGCGGAGAGGGGCCCTCTTGCGTGAGGTCCGGGTGACCGCGATCACGGTGGCGCCCACCAGCCTGGCGATCTGGATCGCGGCGAGGCCGACGCTGCTCGAGGCGGCGGTGATGATGACGATGTCATCGGCCCTCAGCTTCGCGATGTCGATCAGGGCGCCGTAGGCGGTGAGATACTGCATCCAGCTCGCTGCCGCCTGCTCGAAGCTCAAGCCCGGCGGATGCTTCACGACGAATTCGGCCGGGAAGCGGATGAGCTCGCCATGGACCGGCCAGCGCCCCATCGAGATCGGCGGCAAGAGGCTGACCGCATCGCCGAGGGCGAAACCGCTGACGCCGTCGCCCAACGCCTCGACGCGGCCTGCCGCCTCGAGGCCGAGGCCCGAAGGCAGGACTGGCGACTCGATATAGGTGCCCCGGCGCATCAGCGCCTCGGCCCGGTTCAGTCCCAAGGCCTTGACCTGGATACGGATTTCGCTCGGCCCCGGCGGCGGAACGGCGATGTCCTCGAGGCGCAGAACCTCGGGGCCGCCTGTTTCATGAAACCGGACGCTTCGTGCCATGGTAATTTTCATTCCGAACTGATTGCGATGAATGAACTATGCTGGCGATATGGATGGCGATAAATGGCTATTCAGGTACAACAGTCGAAACTGATGGTTCGGAATGGATCGCCTCGCGAGCATGGAAGTCTTCATCAGGGCCGTCGATCTCGGTTCCTTCGCAGCGGCCGCCGACACCCTCGGTCTCTCGGCCCCGATGGTCGGCAAACATGTGCGTTTCCTCGAAACGCGCCTTGGCGTACGTCTCCTCAACCGCACCACCCGCCGGCAGAGCCTGACAGAATTCGGGCGTGCTTATTACGAGCGCTGCCGGCTCATTCTCGCCGAAGCCGATGCCGCCGATGCGCTCGCCGCCGATCAGTTCAGCGAGCCGCGCGGCCGCCTGCGCGTCGCGCTGCCGGCTCTCTATGGCCGTTATTGCGTGGCGCCGGCGCTCTTCGATTTCGCGCGCCAGTATCCGGCGCTCGAGCTCGATCTTTCCCTGAGCGATGCGCTGGTCGACCTGGCCGAGGGGCGTTTCGACCTCGCGATCCGGACCGGCGATTTGCAGAATGAGGCGGGCGTGATCACCCGCCGCGTGGCGCGCCAGCGCATGATCGTCTGCGCGGCACCTTCCTATGTCGTGCAACATGGCGAGCCGCGGCAGATCGGCGATATTGAGCGGCACTCCGCCATCCTCTATGCCCGCGCCGGGCGCGTCCGCTCCTGGCTGTTTCCGCGTGGCGACGAAGCTCCGACGGAAATCACGCCGCAGAGCCGCTTCCGGCTCGACGACATGGCCGCGATCGCCGCTGCCACTGTCGCCGGCCTGGGGCTCGCCTGGCTGCCGAGCTGGCTGGTGCGCGATGAGCTGCGCTCCGGCGCGCTCAAGCAGATTCTGCAAAACGAAGGCGAGTTTCCCTATGACTGCCATGCCCTGTGGCTTGCGACACCACATCTGCCGCTGAAGATCCGCGCCGCCATCGATGCGCTGGCCGCGCGATTGCCAACCGATACGGCGTGACGGCGCCTCAGAGCTTCGGCCAGGTGTCGGCGATCTTGTAGCCTGAAGGCCAAGGATCATCGGGATCGAGCAGCAAGGTCGACGTGCCGGTGATCCAGGCGCGTCCGGCGATCGAAGGAATGATCGCTTTGCGTCCGGCGATCTCGGTCTCCTCCTCGATGCGCCCGTCGAAGCGCGACTCGATGATCGAGCGGCCGATGAAACGCTCGTCTTTCCTGAGCAGGCCCTTGGCGTGCAGCACCGCCATCAGCGCCGAGCAGCCGGTGCCGGTCGGCGAACGGTCGAGCTTGCCCGGATTGACGACACAGGAGTTACGGCTGGACAGCTGGCCGTCGACTTTCTCGAGCTCTCCCGTCATGAAGCAGAAGGAAATGTGATCCCACCCGGTCAGCACCGGATGGCGGAAGCCCAGCTGTTCATTGGCGGCGGTGACGAGCTTGCGGCCCATCACGGCGATGTCGCGGGCTTCCTCGGGCTTCATCGCGAAACCGAAATCTTTGGCCCTGGCGATGACGAAGCTGTCGCCGCCAAAGGCGATGTCGACGGTGACGGCGCCGACACCCGGCACATCGAGCTTCACGCCGAGCTTGTCGGCGAAGGACGGCACGTTGCGCAGGCTGATGCGCTCGGCTTTGCCATCGCGGCACCTGGCGCGGATGTGGATGAGGCCCGCCGGCGCCTCGAGCACCAGATCGGTTTCGGGCTCCTGCATCGGCAGAATGCCGGTATCGAGCAGCACCGTCGCGACACAGATGCAGTTCGAGCCCGACATCGGCGGGGTGTCCTCGGGCTCCATGATAATGAAGCCCATCTGGGCGTCCGGATGTTTCGGCGGGACCAGGAGGTTGACATGGCGGAACACACCGCCCCGGGGTTCGTTGAGCACGAAATTGCGCAAGGTCCCATCGCTGGCGATGAAACGTGACTGCTCCCACAGAGTGGCGCCGGGCGGCGGTACGACGCCGCCCACGATGACGTCGCCGACCTCGCCCTCGGCATGGCAGCCGACGATCTGGATCGCCTTGCGGCTCCGCATGATTTCTGCCTCTTGTTTGCCCGAATTGATAGGTTATGAGAACGCTGGACAGAACGGAAGGGCCCCATGAAATCCATCGAACATTTCATCGAATCGATCATCCTGGCGTCGCGCTGGCTGCTCGTGGTGTTCTATCTGGGGCTCGCGGTGGCGCTCGCCATCTATGCCTTCTCCTTCGCCAAGAAGCTCGTCGAATTCGTCAGCGTGGTCATGGTGCTCGAGGACACCGATACGATCCTCAAGATGCTCGGCCTCATCGATGCCGCGCTGGTCGCGAGCCTCGTCGTCATGGTGATCATCTCGGGTTATGAGAATTTCGTCAGCCGCTTCGACAATGCCGACGGTGAAGTGCATTGGCTGGGCAAGATCGATGCCGGCTCACTCAAGGTGAAGGTCGCCTCCACGATCGTCGCCATCTCCTCCATCCATCTGCTGCAGGTGTTTCTCAATTCGGCGAAATATACGTCCGATCAGATCATGTGGCTGACCATCGTGCACATGGCGTTCGTCGTCTCGGCGATCTTCCTCGCCATCATCGACAAGGTGATGACGGGCACCAAGAAAACAGACGAGTAGGGCGTACTCCCATCACATGTAGAAGATGAAGGTCAGCACCGCGAAGAGCGGCAGCAGGATCGCCATCGACCACAACATGTAGCCGAAGAAGCCCGGCATCCGGACGCCGGAGCGCCGGGCGATCGAATAGACCATGAAATTGGGCGCGTTGCCGATATAGGTGAGGGCGCCCATGAAAACCGCGCCGGCCGAGATCGCGGTCAAGGTCATCGCGCCCTCGGTCATCAGCGTCTGCGGGTCGCCGCCCGCCAGCTCGAAGAACACGAGATAGGTCGGGGCATTGTCGAGGAAGGCCGAAAGCATGCCGGTCAGCCAGAAATAAGCCACCGGATTGGCCTCGCCGTCGGCGCCCGTCACCAGCGCCACCAACGGCGCGAAGATGCCGTTTTCGCCGGCCTTGAGCATGGCGAGGACCGGGATGATGGTGATGAAGATGCCGGCGAAGAGCTTCGCCACTTCCTTGATAGGCTCCCAGGAAAAGGCATTGGCCTCGCGGTCGGCCTTGGGCGTCACCGCGAGCGAGACGAGGGTCACGGCGACCATCACGAGATCGCGCAGGATGTTCTCGATCTCGGCATCGACGCCCATGATGCGGACGGTGCCGAGCGAGGTCGAGGCGCTGAGCAGGATGGCGCCGATGATGACGCCGAGCAGGATGATGTTGAGGCCGCCCGACATGCGCAGAGGCTCGTCATCGGGCGTGGGATCGGGCTTCGAATGGCCGTCCTGGCGGTAGATGACGCTGTCGAGGGCATAGAACAGCACGAGGAGGACGGCGACCAGGAACAGCGTCTCGGGGAGGAGGTGCTCGGTGGTCCAGAAGAAGTCGACGCCGCGCAGGAAGCCTAGGAACAGCGGCGGATCACCCAGGGGTGTGAGCGAGCCGCCGATATTGGCGACCAGGAAGATGAAGAAGATGACGACATGGGCGTTGCGCTTGCGGTCGTCATTGGCGCGCAAGAGCGGGCGGATCATCACCATGGCGGCGCCGGTGGTGCCGGTGAAGCTCGCCAGCGCCGAGCCGATGGCAAGGAGCCCGGTGTTCACGCCGGGCGAGCCGTGCAGATTACCGCGCAGAACGACGCCGCCGGCGACGGTGAACAGCGCCAGCAGCAGCAGGATGAAGGGGATATATTCGAGGATGATGGCATGGCCGATCGAAGCGATGGCGGTGCCCGAATCGAACAGCGCGAACAACGGAATGACGATGAGCGCCGCCCAGAAGGCGGCGATCTTGCCCTGATGATGCTCCCAGAAATGATGGGCCAGCAGCGGAAACAATGCGATTGACAGAAGGATACCGACAAAGGGGATCGCCCAGGGCAGGATCAGCTCGGCGCCGTTCAGCTCCGCGGCCTGAGTCTGGGCCGGCCAGAAGAGGGGGAGGAGCAGTGCGAGAAAAGTGAGGGCGCGCCTGATACCCTCGCCCCGCGCAGGCCCCGCCAAATTTCCCCCTCTCCCGTCCGCAGGATGGGAGAGGGTGGCCGAAGGCCGGGTGAGGGCTCTTTGCTTCAGATCTATCGCTCTTTCAGAAGAGCCCTCATCCGCCCT